>ENA-UOOK01004470-UOOK01004470.1-fermentation-metagenome-genome-assembly--contig:-NODE-4470-length-14959-cov-3.929952_pt1 | contig 14959 bp, 14 predicted proteins | sample MGYA00245777_ERZ724023 | MGnify/ENA primary metagenome ERZ724023 (study PRJEB28704, sample SAMN03018312) | fermentation metagenome | biome: anthropogenic terrestrial biome; feature: soil; material...
GCTAGCCCTTGAGGGATCCTATCATAATGCCCTTTACAAAGTATTTCTGTAAAAAAGGATATACCATCAGAATTGGTACGGTTGTTATAACAATAACAGCATATTGAAGCTGCATTTTTACCATCTGATTTACAATAGCCTGTTCCGCTTCTTCTATAGATGAATAAGTTTCAAACTGTGTATTATCAACAAGCATCTTTTTTAAATACATTTGGAGAGGATGTTTTTTAGGATCGGGAAGGTAGATAGTTGCTGAAAACCAGCTGTTCCAAACGCTTACAATTGTATAAATTGCGATAACTGCAAGGATCGGTTTTGCCAGAGGAAGATAAATATTAAACAATGTCTTATAATGGTTTGCTCCGTCTATCATTGCAGCCTCACGCAGAGTATTGGGTATAGAGGTAGTAAAATATGTACGCGTTAAAATAATATGCCATATAGCAACGGAGGCAGGAAGTACCACAGCCCAAATGCTATTATACAGCCCGAGTCTCGTTATATTCAAAAAGGATGGTATCATTCCTCCACTAAAATACATGGGTATAAGGAGAAACCAGACAACATATTTACGCCCTGCCAGCCGAGGCATAGAAAGTGGATATGCAGCAAGTACACAAAGTACTAATTTAATTATGGTAGTTAAAATTACATATAACACTGAATTCTTAAAAGAGCTCCAGAGTATGGGGTCCTTAAGTACAAAGGAATATGCAGAAGTAACAAACCCGGTTGGAAACAGATATACATTTCTTGCTGCAACATCCATGGGCTTGCTAATAGACATAATCATGACATAATACATAGGATAAATTGCTATCAGTGCAAAGAAACCAGCAAGCGTGTAGAGAGCAATATTAAAAGCCAAACTACCTTCTTTTATTTTATTTTTATTAGTATTTTTTCTGATTTTATTATTAATCATATGATCATATTTAGAATCAGGCTTGTTAATTAGTGTGTTATTAAGCATGTTATCCCCTTTCACCACAAAGAAAACTCAAGCATACGACGGCTTATTTTATTTGCGATAAGTACTAAAATAAAGTTGACAATATTTGAGAATAGACCTACTGCTGTAGTAAAACTATACTTTCCTCCCAAAAGACCATATCGGTATACATATGTACCAAAAACATCTGCTGTTTTATAAACAGCACTGTTATATAGCAGCAAGATCATCTCTGAGTTACTGGAAAGTAATCCTCCGATGGATAATATAAGCTGTATGGCTATAACAGGTTTTATACTAGGTAAGGATATATGTAGCATCTGTTGCCAGCGTGTAGCTCCATCAATACGTGCTGCTGAGTACATTTCAGCATCAATAGAAGATAGTGTGGAAAGATACAGTATACTTGAAAAGCCAAAACCTTTCCATATATTAGTAATAACATACACAGCCGTAAAAGCTTCAGGTGCCATTGAAATATCCTTTACACTATATCCGAGTATATTGCACAACTTTGTGACAACACCATCTGCATTAATGAACGATAAAACCATACCCGATACAACTACAGAAGATATAAAATATGGCATGTAGCTGGCAGTCTGTACAAATTTTTTAAAATATCTTGCGCGTAAATCATTTAAAACTAACGCAAGGCAAATAGGTACTCCAAAACCGAATACCAGTTGAGTAACACTCAACCGCAAGGTATTACCTAATAGCCGTAAAAAATACGGACCATTCACAAAATTAATAAAATGTTTAAATCCTACCCATTTTGCTGCAGATGAAAATATCGGTACAGCTGGGGAATAATCTTGAAACGCAATTGTTATACCATATAAAGGCAGATAATCAAAAAGGAAAATTAGTGCCATTGCCGGTAGTAAAAGTGAATACAATTCCAAGTTTTCAACTATATATTCCTTCCCGATCTTCCTTTTTTTCATGACAGAAAGTTCCTTGTGTTTGTTCAAAGCCAAATAAAATACCTCCCTTAATTTTAGTGCTGTGAATCTATAGTTTTCAAATAAACATAATTTTCTTGCGAAAAATGTTTAGCAACAATATAGCAAATGCCTATCAAATCATCAAGAGACAATATTTTCATCATAGTCCGAATTTTTCAAAGTCTACAAAAACTGAAGAATAGAAGGTCTTAATGTCCTGAAAGTCATAAATAAAACAGAAATACTCCATTGCTGGTATCCTAAAATAATACATCCAAAGTTGTTTAACTTTAAAGAAGTATTATAATGATACTAACAATGGAGCAAATGTGATTTTTCAACATTACTAAAATATTAAAACAGCTTGTCCACTATCTTGTCCAACTTTGCTGTTAATTTTGGATTATCTTTTAAAAGCCAGCTGTCAGGTATACAAAAACTTATAATCTCTTTCCTTTTACGTTTATAATGAAGGTTAATATTATGTCGTCAGTTGCATTATGTATACTGATTGTATTTATAACAGTTAATTTTATTCAATGGAGTATTGATAGAAAGAATGCTGCAGAATTAAATGATGGTTTGAAAGCTTTTCAAGAGAAATATAGGCACACCTCTTGAATTTCATTAAGTGTGCCCTTTCCCAAAGTAACTCAGATTAATATATGCCGTTCAATTTTTCTTCTTTACCGCTATCTAAGGAACGTTGAGTTGTATCTAAAAGATCCATTACTTCCAATGTATCCTCAAAAGAAGCCTTTGGTTCTTCACCATTAAAGAACTTAGCAATTTCTCTTAATTCCAGTGTATATGCCATACTCATATCTACTGTAAAGGAATGAACTTCTCCTTTTGTTCTAACCGCTCCACCATAAACATAAGAGCCAGTATTCAATTCAGCAATACCTCTGGCACCATTTTTATATTTTACAACGGAAACAACACCCTTTTCATCACGAATAGCTTTTAAACTTACAGCTCCAGGTCCCATTAGTTTTTGCAGCATTTCCATTGTATGTACTCCATACCATACAACACTGCTGCCTGCAGGTGCATTACCGAGAGCACCGAATACTGCAACAAATTCAGGGTCACTTAACACTTTGTTTGCTTCAACAACTGCAGTTACAAAACGTAATGATGATGCAGAAAATACTTTTACATTATTTTTCTTAGCTAAATCATAAATTGCTTTTCCTGAAGCATAAGTATCAGCCATAGGTTTGTCTAAATAGATAGGTTTACCAAGTTTTATCGCTTTTTTGAAGTATTCCAGATGGTACGCAGGGTCATTAACTTCAAGCATAACTGCATCGCAATCAGCAACACATTCATCAAAGCTTTCAGTTACTTTTATTCCCCAGCCCTCCAATGTTTTTTGACGTTCATCCAAACCTTTTTTATCCTGGAATGGAGTCTCGAATCTCATACATGATACGGCTTTTAAACCATCAACTTTTATTTTGGGATCACACTGCGGGTCATTCATCCTTCTTGCAAATTCAACGGAATGGCTTGTGTCAAGTCCCACTATAGCAACTTTTATTTCATTCATAAAAATACCTCCAAGTAAAATATATTTTATATAATATCCGCATTCATGTGGATATTATATCATGAAGTTTATAACAACTACATTAACTTTTTAATTTTATATTTGTAATTTTATCTTTTAAACGGAATATCCAAACTGGATAATAATATGATTGAAATGGGGAGGCGATACATAAATGAACAATATTCACCTGAGGGATAGGAGTATAAAGCGTATGTGGATTCTTTGCAATCATACAGTTGCTTACCCTTCCTGGCTTAAGTATTGCTGCGTGTAAGGGCATGACACAATACACTTGCCACATTGTGTAATTTCAATACCAATTCCTTGTAACGCTCTTTCCCTTGCTACATTTCGGCATTTATATGCATCATAAAATTCATCACGATAAGTATCAACAGACCAATTTTTGCCTGAAATTGCATTTGCAGGACATACTTTCGTACATATAATGCAGTCGGCACATCTAGACTTTTTTATTGGCTTTGCAGTTCTAAGTGGTGCATCAGTGAGAATAGAAGATATACGAAGCATTGAGCCATATTTTTTTGTAACCAGTAAAGCGCTTTTCCCAATCCAACCAATCCCCGCAAGAGTTGCAACTGTTTTATATGGCAGCATAGTTGTATAATCGGTTTCATATTCTTTCACAATATCCATCGTTAGTGGAATAGCTTTATAACCACCAAGAGCTATCAAGGCACTTGCACCAAGCTTAACAAGCATATCGAGCTTCTCGTTAAGAATATTGTATTGTTCATAATATTCTCTAGTCGGTAAATCAATTATTCCTCTTATGACTTCTTTAGAATACTTGACTGCTACACAAATACCAACAGGCATATTACATCGTTGCCATGGCGGAAGTCCGGATAAATCTCCAATACCTACAATGTCAGCGCCATGACACGATAATTCAGCTTTTATAAATGTAGTAAAGTCATCCATGCCCTAGCCCTCCTTTAATTAGTACTTTCTGGATAACATTGGATTTAATATATCGTATAAAGGTGCATATTGCAATACTTTTTTTTATAAATCATACAATTTTAGTTAAAATGTTTCCTTATATAAAAATATATGATAAAATCTTTATACATTGGAATTACTGTGAGTCAATTTTTTCATGCTTTGCGGCATTTTATTTTACAACTTACCAATTTTTGTGATTATTCTGTGATATTGTCATATTGAAATCCCCTACAAATAAATTTCCTTGATTATCTGTTTTGTATATCATTTTGGGGTTGTTTATATTTAATCCCTTCAGTAAATATGGGTACGGTTTATAACTACTATCAGGACAATTAGATTTTAGTATACCCATATGCAGCAAATATGTTCTAGTTCTCTTATCACCAATGTGAATTTTACACTTCTTTTTTAGCCTATCTTTTATTTTCCTGAGCTATTGGTTTGATATAAAAATATTTATTGCTATTGTCATAAACTCCATTATTTATAACAACTTTCCATGCAGACTCCTAGCATGAGTTTCCTAATTTTTTTGTATGTTTACATTTTATAGGCAGATCATCAAGTAAGTCCATATAGCCCAAGTTTTCCTTTTCGCTTTCACTAAATAATTTTGTTTTCCAATTACCCTTTCTTATCTTTGCAGTTATTATAAAAGCTCTTGTAAAAAGATCCAAAAACATTGCAATCCATGCCCCTATCAATCCTGCTTTAAAGAAATACACTGCTACAGAACATACAACAAGTCTTATAGCCCAAACACCAATAAAAGATGTTACCAGAACATCTTTAGTGTTTCCTATTCCCCATAAAAGACCACTATATACATAAAATCTTGCAAAGAATACTTGTGAAAACCCTTCAATCCTAAGAACGGTTGAAGCAAGTTGTATTACTTCCTTGTCTGTAGTAAATAATTTAACAAGCATTTCAGGTACTATTATGAAAAGCAATCCAAGGCTTCCCATAAAAATCCTTGCCAGCATATCTATTTTTTTTACACTTAACTCTGCAGTGCCAGGCTTTCGTGCTCCCAGAAATTGTCCTGTCAGAGTGATTGTTGCAATCTGAAATGCCATTCCCGGTAAATATGATACCATTTCAACTGTTTCAGCTACTGCATGTGCAGCCAGAGATACACTCCCCAGACTTACAACGATTCTGGTGAACCCAAGCATACCACCCTTGAATATTATCTGTTCAAAAGTAGCAGGAAGCCCTATTTTCATAATAAACTTCAGTATATTTCTATCAGGCATTAAGTATTTTCTAGGGATTATAAATTTCTTTTTAATACCATAATAAACAAGAATACCGATCACACACCAAATTCTGCTTATAAGGGTTGAAATAGCTACCCCCTTTATTCCCATATTTAGACCTGGAAGCTTTATTTCCCATTTATTAAATATATACATAATTCTTGTATCATATATAAGGATAAAGTTAAGTATTAAATGTATAATGTTTTGAATAGTATTTATGTACATAGGAATTTTTGTATTTCCCATGCCTCTTATCAGACCATATACCAATGTGCTGAAAATAAGGCAAGGAATACTGTATGATATAAATTTAATATAAGTATTAGCGTCATGAATTATATCTCCAGTAGCTCCCATTAAAACTAAAATCTGATGCCTGAATAAATTAAATAATATGAATGTTATTGCTGAAACAATAAAAGATATTAGAATAGTCTGGCCTATACATCTATTAATGTTTTCTTTATCTTCAGCTCCTGCATACTTTGTTAATAAAGCCGTACAGCCGATACCAAAAGCAGTGAATATAGTTATTATTGTATCTATAGGTGAATTGCTGATCTGTATAGCAGCAAGTTCCTTTGTCCCGAGTCTCCCTATCATTATTATATCTATGTACCCTACTATAGTTTGAAGGAACAATTCCAAAAAAATAGGATATAATAAAAACACAATTGTTTTATTCAGATTTTTTGATTTTACTATTTGCTCCATCTTTAGCCGCAATGCCTTTCTTATTTATTAAATTTTTAGCTGTAGAATCTTTCTGATGTAAATAAATTAATTTCTAGTACATTACAGTGGTATGCATAAATATAATACTTTTTTCATGTTTTTCTCAATATACAAAATCGTAAGTTTATATGCAGTAGATTTATTGGTATCCCAAATACTTAACATTTTTTATCTTCAACTTTCTATAACTATATAATCTGGAATTTACCATTCATCATTTTAATAATATCATCCGAATGTTCTGAATATACCGTATATGCAGGATCATTACCAGAGCTTCTGTATTTCATTACACATCTGTAAGGTGGTTTCAAGTCAAGTAATCTGAAACTCTCCCTATCGTTAATAAACCTTGTTAACGCTCTTTTAGCACTTTCCTTAATAAGGCATCTTGCTCTTTCCGGATGCATATGGATAGCAGAAAGATTCCTCTTTTCATATTCTTCTTCACTACATTCATCGCCTTTACCAGGTGTAGTACCTTCCTTTACCCATACTGTTTCAATACCATCTACGAGATTTTGTGCTTCATCAGCAAATGCCTTTTCACCTGAAGCAAATATGGACCTTACCCCCAGAAATGAAGCACATGCTGCTAATTGTCCAAATTCTCCAACAGATAAACCATTTATGGTACAATCCAAATATCTGAGAGTCTGAGTGTGTGTCAGATGAGAATACTCAGTACCTGCTTTAGCATGCTGTCCTATCCAGGCTATAGCATCAAAGCTTCTGTCAAGTAAAAATGGCCACTTTCCTGGGAAACCATTTATATAATAAGTCCTGTTGTCCAATAGTTCATGGTTAATTCCGCCATGGCCATGACCGTCTGCTACATAGATTTCATCTGCTCCTGCTTCAAAAAAGCCTGCTACTGCTGCATTCACTTCAAATGTTAGAAGTTTTTTTCCTAATTCATAATACATCCCCTCCGGTATTACCCAATCGTTAAAATTTACAACTCCACAAACACCTTCCATGTCGGTTACAATAAAAATCTTCACTTATATCCCTCCTTCTTCTATTAAGTTTAATTATCTCGTACAATAATGCAATATGCAATCTTTTACTTAGCTATTTAACAGTCGCTATATTAAATTTCAATGTACAGTTTTCTTCATTGTTAAATAAAAATGTTACTAATTACATTTTTCCCCTTCCGCTACAAAACAATTTTTTTGCCACCTAAGATACGCAAAAACATCAAACACTTTTTCCATCTGATCTTCATGTTCATATATATTTTTTTCAAGTAGCTTCCAGATCGCAATGGCTTTACATTTTTTACCAAGCGATTTGTTTTCGTAAGCGAGGGCTAGAAGAGTTACCATGTCAGCATGAAGTTTTAGATAGTTCCATGATGCTGAATGGCAACAATTATCTTCTAAAATATTTTCATCTATAGTATCCCTAAAATCTTCAACATGACGTATTATTTCCTCATACCTCTCCGAATCCTCTTTTTTTAAAGGACCTTTTTCATCCTTAAGATCAGGATCGAAAAGTTTTGAAATCCATTTTACGTATTTGAGACATTTATCCCAGTCTTTACCAAAGGCTGATTTGAAATACTCGTTTGATATTGTATCAAATGAAGCATTTTCATTCCATAACGTTTTTCCCATTATATACATACCAAGACCTGTTGGCATAAAACTCCTTACCTGTTGACAGCTTATATAACCGTTTACACCAAGCTTTTTAAAACTTGTAATATCGTCATATAGAACTTGTGAGATTTGATATTGGCCTGGATCAGCGTACTGTGCTAACCAAAAGTGGTATTCAAATAAAAAGTTGTCTCCACCAAAATATTCATTCCAATCATTAATATAAGCTACATTCTCCTCTATAGATAGTGGATATATATTAGAATTTTTCTTAAATGCCGGTAATTCAGGTAATTTACCTGCATACTTGAAACTCTTTCTATAACTCCTAAAAAATGGAGCATGTGTTAGTGTAAATCTTTGTGGATTTTTAAGCCTTTCATGTGTTGGTTTCCATATAAGGTCAGTATAGGAGATAATTACTACTTTTATTGAAAGATTATTACTTGTTAGTTGTTCATCAAGCTCATTTAGCATTTTAATATACAAATCAGATGGTAGTATTTCCCTGCAGCCATCACATTCACAGTGATTATTTGTACCATCTGCAAGCCAAACATGCATAAAGTCAATTTCAGGATTTCCTTTTGCAAAATCTACCATATAACTAATTAAAATTTTTCGTGTTTCAGGATTTGAATAACATAGATTGGTAGCACACGCATTAAGTCGTATTTCTCTTTTGCCATTTACCATAGCAAGATGATTTCTTATTTCTTCATCAACCGCTCCTTTATGTCCTGGCGCAAGTCCTAAAGCTTCACAGTTGAAACCGTGTCCTGCAGAATGATATAATAAACCCAATTTCTTTATCTCGTTTATTGCTTCTGTCAAAAAATGTTTTCGCGTTTGTATCGACAAACTTTCAGGTTTTTTGAAAGAATTTTCAAAGTGATCGTACCACACTTTATAGAAATCAGTTTTGTATGGGTAAAGGCCTTCAAAAAATATTGTGTTAAAACCAAGTTTAGGTGCCCACCTTATCATCTCAAGTATATCTTCTCTGCTTTTAGCACCAATAAAATCTATTCCACGATGTCTATAGGACGGCTTCTCATGCATACGAACATTTATATCATTTAACGACTTTTGAGGAATATATTCACCATCATTACCTGGTCTTACCCATGCACATCCATTTTCGGAAAGCATGCGATATACTGCCATCAATACACTCCTAGGGTTTATACCAGCTATAATACCTTTTCCCTCGCTAATATCAATGTAGATTTCATCATCTAGAAGCGAGTCTTCTACTCCTAAAGATGAAATTACAAGCTCATCAAAAAGACCAATTGATATTCCATTATTAATTTCTAAGTTGTTGCAGTCAAAACTTTGTTTTTGCATTATGTCAATTTCTTCGCAACTTGTCATAAGTTCTAAATATTTAGACAATTCTTCTGCAGCATAATTTTCTGTCTCATTTTTACCTAGCAAAAATATCTTTATATTTTTGTTACAAGTGTTCATAACACTAATCCTCCAATTTAAATAAATCATTTATTTTCTTTAAATAGCTTTGATTATAAGACCTTTCTAGGGTAAGGAGACACTCTTCTCTCAAATTGGATCGCTTATCCGTCATAATATTCCCATCCTTTGTTATCCTGATAAACTTACCAGAAATTCGAAACAATACCACTGGGTTTAACATTCAGACCAGCCTTGTATAGATGAGATATATCACCCATCCCTATACATCGGGGTACTGCCCACATCTTTGAACGTTCTTCAAAAAGTATAGTGGTAACGGAGGTTGGTGGCAGCCAGAATCCTGTCCACATCAGCGAAAGAGGTATGTCAAGCAGGTGTGCAAGCCAGGTCAGTCCTAAACCGCCATGACAAAAAACAGCTATTTTTTCCTCATTTCTCCTAGTGCAGCAGTATTTTCCTCCAACCCTGTCATAGCCATGACGTTTTAGAAAATCATCAGAGTGGGTTTGTAACTCTTCAAACTTTTCTTTTGCTTTAGTTGTACAAAGAACGGATTGCTGATGCCAATTGTTATGGGTGGGTAGTATTCCATCTCCTCTGACCATCTCCCCAGGTATATCCCAGGCAGCTAGAGCACCCCATGGAGTATCTTCCAACCACAAATCTGGTAGTTCTCTGGTCCATTCCTCTATATTAAAAGCCATGTCAAGCATTTGCGAAGTATATTTCATGGTATCAATTGCACGACCCAGCGGAGAACAGTATATCCTGTCAAGCCCCTGCAAAGACATCCTCTCCGCCAGTGCTCTAGCTTCAGAATGCCCCTCGGGAGTAATAGTATCATTTTCATAGTCAGGATCACCATGCCTAATAATATATAGTCTCATTGTTCATTTCTCCTTGTTTTTCTAAATAATATTGTTTATAAGGCTAAAAATCTATAGACTCTACACTAAAATGTCATGTTTTCTCTTCTGAAGAATAATCTTTCAACGTAAATATTTAAACTGAGGCAGCCATTCTTTATTTATCTCGAACATCTCATCTACCATCTTCTGTATTTCATCAAGGCTTAGAATAGATGAGGTCAATGGATCCATACATACTGCGTGAAAAATTGCTCTGGGATCACTATGGACGGCACCTTCTACTGCCAGTTCCTCACATCTTGCATTCACATCATTTAGTATGGCAAGATGTTCCGGCAGGGAACCTACATGCATTGGACTCAAACCCCTTTTGGAAGCTAATATCGGTACTTCTACACAACACCCCGTCCGCAGGTTATCTATCAATCCAAAATTACGGACATTTCCATTAAACTCATACATTGTTCCATCTCCAAACAGTGCATTAAATATACAAGCTGCATATTCATGTCCTCGTTTCAGATCAACTGGTTCCTTAATCCATTTCTGAATTATATTACTATACTCTGTTTTTCTCTCGGTATACCATTTAATTCTATCCATCATTGCTTTACCACTTTTATAATTACAATATTTTTCCATGAGATCCCGTCTTTTTCTAAACCATGGATTATATTCTGAATTATGTGTACTTGATTCAGTAACATAATAATCGAGATGAAATAACATCTCGTTTCTAACCTTTTCAGCTTCGTAGTTTTCCGGTCTCCTGGCTGCTTCCTTAATCAAAGGATAAGCATCACAGCCATTCCATTTAAACTCCAAATACCAGGCCTGATGATTAATCCCCGCGCACAAATATGTAATTTCATTAAGTGGAATCCCAATCCATTTTGCTAGCATTTCAGCTGTTAACTGAACACTATGGCATAATCCTGTTATATTTACCTTCGTATATCCTTGCATAGCTCTGCACAGCATTGCCATTGGGTTGCTATAATTTAATAAGACGGCATTCGGACAGTACCTCTCTATATCTTTACATATATCAAACATAATGGGAATCGTTCTAAGTGCTCTAAATATCCCAGATGGACCTCTAGTATCTCCTATCTGAAAATTGACTCCATATCGAGCAGGGATTTCCAAGTCATGTCTCCAGACTTCTACATCTCCTGTAAGAATTGTAGTAACTACTCCATCAGCACCCTTAAGGGCTTCTATTCTATCCATAGTCGCAACAACCCTGGCAGAATATTTCCCTGATTCAACTATATTATCAATTGCTTTTTTAATATATGATAAACGCTCTTCATTAATATCCATCAGTGCGATTGTAGCATCACTAAATGCTGGATATGATAATATATCCCTTACCAAATCTCTGGTAAATGTGAAGCTTCCAGCCCCTATAAATGCTATTTTTGCCATATGAATCCCCTTTCATTTAATTAGTATAAGTTTTAAAAAAAATTTATATGTTAAGGGTATTACCAATCTAAAACTATTCTTTGCTTATCTGATTAACCATATAATCTGCCATAAACTTAAGGTAGCTCAATTTTGATATTTTTACTGGCATGGGACATTTCCTTTCACCTGATATCTCAAGGGCAAAAAGGCCTTCATAGTTAATCTCTTTTAGTCCTTTAATAACATTATTCCATTCAATGGTTCCTAACCCATAAGGGGCAATGTGATCATCCTCACCACGTTTTTTCCCGAGGTTATCCTGTATGTGTAATGCTCTTAGATATTTTCCAGCGGCTCTAATAAACCCAATCTGATCACCACTGGAAAGATGAAGATGCCCTGTATCCAGACATATTCCTATATTATTGCATCCTGCCTCATCAATAATAGCCTTTACATCTTCTATTTCAGGAACAAACGGAGGAATATTCTCCAAACAAATATATAAATCACTTCCCTTGATATGCTCAGTTAGAATACGCAGCATCTGACCGTTTGTCATTATTGACTGTTCCAGATTCCATTCTCCTGACTTCATTTTTTTCCACCCTCCAGGATGGAGTACAGCAGCCTTAATTTCTAAAGCCATATAAAGGTCAAGCCATCTTTTTAATATTCCTATTTTTTCATCCTTACTTCCCTCTGCCAGGTCACAACTCAGCCATAAATGTCCTTGAGGAAAATCTACCCCATATTGTTCAGCGAATTTATTAAATTCTTTTCCAACTACAAGAGGATCTCCTCTTTCCAATAAAGTCTCTGAATGCTCACTGGAAAGTTCAAGATTATTCCATTTGGCTTCTGAAAATTTTACCACCATCTCTTCTGGTGATAATTCTATCAAGTAACTTGTGGTAATACCTGATTTAGTCATAGATATCATACTCCTTTCAATTTAGTAAATCCTAGCTTCATCATCCCTTTAACGCACCCACCATTACTCCCTTAACAAAATACTTCTGTAAGAAGGGATAAATAAAAAGGACTGGAACTGTAGCTACTACAATAGTTGAATATTTTACCAGTTCTTTGTACCGTTCACCTTCAACATAATCAAAATTAATCATCATTGAATCTGCTCTATTTTGAATAAGGATTTCCCTCAAAAAAAGTTGAAGGGGGTATAAATCTCTACTTCTCATGAAAACCATAGCATCAAACCAGGCATTCCAATGACCTACTCCATAGAATAATGTCATTACAGCAATAACCGGTAATGATAATGGCAATATAATTCGTAGTAATACTGTAAAGTCACTAGCTCCGTCTATTGTAGCAGATTCCTGCAAACTGTTGGGAATGCCCATAAAGGATGTTCTTGTAATAATCAGATTCCATGTACCTATGGCATTAGGTATAAGTAAAGCCCATCTAGTATTTACCATTCCCAATTTTCTTATAAGTAAAAATCTTGGAATCATGCCCCCACCAAAAAACATTGTAAATACGATTAAAAACATAATAGCATTATTCCACATCATATTTTTTTTTGATAACACATATGCACCAAGAGTGGTCATAAATAAGTTTATTGATGTACCTCCTACCACGTAAATCAAGGTGTTCTTATAACCAGTTGATATGTTTGGGTTTTCCAATACAAGTTGGTATGCTCTTAATGTAAAACCTTGTGGTAGTAACAATATCCCTTGATGATGTGCTAATTGTACTGGATCACTCATTGAAGCAGAAATTACATATAATAGTGGATATGCTGTAATAATCATAATAGTAATCATAAGTAAAATATTAAATCCATCAAAGATCTTCCCTGCCAGGGAGTTATCTCTTATCATTACATCACCTCCTTACCAAAGACTCGTTTCATTTACTTTTCTACTGATTTTGTTAGCCATTATTAATAATATAAAATTTATGATAGAGTTAAATAAACCTACAGCAGCACTATAACCATAATCTGCTTCCAGGATGCCCTTTCGATATACAAAGGAAGAAATAACATCTGCAGTTTCATATGTTAAGGGATTATAAAGCAGTATAATTTTTTCCCATCCTAAAGACATCGAATTACCAATTCGTAAAATAAGTAAAATAATTATTGTAGGTACTATACCAGGAAGGGTAATATGAATGGCCTTTTCCCACCTACCGCCCCCATCAATTGTAATAGCCTCATATAATTTTGGATCTATATTTGACAGAGCGGCAAGATAAACAATAGTTCCCCAACCCAGATTAGTCCATATATCAGAACTTACAAAAATTGTTCTAAATAATTCTGACCGCATTAACATAGTAGATCTTTCTCCGCCAAATATCGCTATTATATCATTTATAACTCCATTTCTATCAGTAAAATCCGCTATAATTCCGCAAATAACTATAACTGAAATAAAATAAGGAAGATATGTAACCGTTTGTACAGTCCTTTTAAAAACTTTGTTATTTAGTTCATTTAGAAGCAGAGCAAAAATGATTGGAGCAGGAAAACCAAAAATCAGTTGATACACATTTATCATTAAGGTATTTTTAATCAGTCTCCAAAAATAATAGCTACCTAGGAAATCTTTAAAATATTGAAATCCAATCCAGGAACTTCTCCATATTCCAAGAGCCGGACGAAAATCCTTAAAAGCAATCATTATACCATACATTGGAGCGTAATGAAAAATTATATAATATAGTAAAACAGGCATTGCCATAAAATATGCATATTTATTTATTCTAAAATCCTTTACTATCCTCTCTCTGTAACCAGTGCTTTTATTTATCTTGTAGGTTACATTAATTTCAGCTTTAGCCATGTCTATCTCCTTTCCATGATGTGCTTATTATATTCGAAGGAGGGATTCAGTCCCTCCTTCGATATGGGATACTATCTGGCAATGTATCTATCTAAAGCTGCTTGTTGTATATTAATGGCTTCCTCAATATTCATGCTTTCAACTTGTGCTACAAATTCATCAAATTTATCAAGAGGCTCAATACCCATAACAAATTTAATAAACTTTTCCTCAACATAGGTTTCAACCTCTGACATAATGGTTGAATATCTTCTTCCTTCATCCTGCGTCATGGTCATAGCCGCTGGCATCACTCCTGACGTATCAGGGACTTTCCACACTTCAACTGCTTTCTTTTGTTCATGAAGGCTGTACTGAGGCTCTTCCAGATCCC
>ENA-UOOK01004471-UOOK01004471.1-fermentation-metagenome-genome-assembly--contig:-NODE-4471-length-14952-cov-5.472847_pt1 | contig 14952 bp, 14 predicted proteins | sample MGYA00245777_ERZ724023 | MGnify/ENA primary metagenome ERZ724023 (study PRJEB28704, sample SAMN03018312) | fermentation metagenome | biome: anthropogenic terrestrial biome; feature: soil; material...
CTCATATAAAGATCTCGGTAATCTTGTACCATAACTTATTTTAGACACAAGCACATAATCGCCATCGACCAATGTCGGATTCATAGAGTGTCCATTAACATGGTATATCTCAAAAAAAAACACTCTTACAATAATATATATCCCCAAAAATGAAGCTACTCTACATCCCCAAGATGTTATTAATGTTGTTTTTTTATAAAACTTTTTTGAAAAAAAAACACATAGTAACCATGTCATTGCAATACATACAATTAACCACACACCTATTGACACCAAATGCTGGGCAGTTGCCATCTATAATAAGGATTTTATTGTTTTACTATACAATTGTCTTAATGTAGGATTAAGCAGCGGATCACCTATGAGAATAACATTATTATCTGCGTCAAGTAGTACGGTTTGAAGTCTTATATCATAAAGCTCGTTCTTGGTGATAAATGATTTATTTTTATCAAATTGCCATTGGTATAAACCATTCCATTCCTCCTTTAAGTAGCTTCGCATATTCTCTTCAAAAGAAGAAAAAGCATACACGACAACAGAGAAATCAAATAATTTCTGTTTATTCATTTCGGATACGAATTCTTTCCAAAAACCAATCTTCAACAAACAAGTACTACAATCACCATCAATATACAATACTACTTTCAAAGGCAAATCGCACATATTGTGATAATCTAACTCTGTCATATTCAAAGAGTCCGAGTAAGGGAGAATAAGTGGCTTGCCAACGTATCTTTTCACAGCTTTGGTCGCGATATACCTCCAACTCCCTTCCTCAAGCAATTCTATATCTGCCTTTGAATTTCTTTTTATATTCTTCTGATATATAAAACAAACAAGAGTGATTAACACTATGGTAAATAAAATCCACAAGAAATATTTAATAATTAATCGCCGCACCGTACTTACCTTTTGGGTATAGAAAATCTGACAATATCCATATCAGATGTTATTCCATAGATAAACTCATCCTTAGTGTCAACAGCTATACGATTAATTGGTATATCAAGTTTGATTTTATATGTGTCTTTACCATTCCAACTGACAACATAGACTTCATCTCCATAAGGATAAGTACGATCTTTAAGAAACTTCCCGGAATATAGTGCATAAACATATTTATCGGATGAAGTCAAAAATGGGAAACCATTCCTTGACTTATCTGTGTGTGCCACAGCCGATCCACCACCCATAGGAACAACCATAATTCCTTGTGGGTAAAATTCCGTATAATTCCATTGTGGAATAATCCGATCTTTTTCTATTTTGCATATATCTATCATCCCTGCGCCATATGTTGCAAGTGCTATCCTATCCAATGATGAATTAATCGTCAACGAGGATGAATACAATTTTGCATTGAGAATATCATCCAGAGTGTTGTCCACGTTTTTTTTATCTGGATAATCAAGGTAATATCCCATTTCTTTACCATTCTCATCAATCAACAAAATCCGTCCTCTCGGATCGCGACTCTCTGCTATCAAGTAGTTTTTGCCTTTATACAGTTTATCAAACATCAATGGCGAATCTTCTGCGCATTCATACAAAATTGTAGGTACAATATTCTCCTTTAATATATCGTCAAGATTATAGCTAAATATCTTCCTCTTAAAAAGATCTGCAACCAACAATTCTTTATTTAGTTGGTTGTATTGCAAACTACCAACATGTAGTATTTCATTAGGTCCATTCCCAACGTTAAGAAAACTACTCCTAAGAGAATTTGATGATAAATCAAAAATTTCTATCTGTGGAGAATATTTTTCATTACAGACAACCAAAAAATGTCCCATGACGCAAATCTTACCAGGATCATGCAGCTTATCGGACTCAATAAGAACTTCGTTACCAACACTAACTACTTCCTTAAAAGCAGCTTGATTGTTATTGTCATTAATGCAACCCGATGTAAAAAAAAGCAAAATTGTTAAATAAATTACACAAACTTTCATATAAAATAATTTTATTATTAATAATTATTACTAAAGACCTCCAAAGACTATTCAAATGTTGTTCTTTGGGATTGTGCTACTTTACATCTCACCAATTATCTTTTTGGATAAAATGGACAACATAAGCAATCTTTTGCTGTTAAAAGTAGCAAAACTACAAAAGAAAATGATTCAAATCACCACCATGTGTATTTTAGAAACCCCACACTCCTCCCAATTGCTACCTCGTAACCAATTCGTATCAGGATGACGCACTCTTCTTCATTTGTTTTATCACAAGTCATCTCTCCCCCCGCAGAAGCATCGAGGGCTTCAATATTTAACATTACGAGATCATTTGACTTCTTTTGGTTACTGTTATTTGCCAAAAGAAAACTTGCTATTGTCATCACTCCAATGACAACGCACCCGAAAAATTTAAGTTTTTTCATAAAAGACTTTGTTATTTGTTAATAATATAATTCATAAACTGCACGAAACTCCATATTTCCCAAAGTATCAATGCCATAATAAGAGTCATCTAAAAACATTGTCCCATATTTGTTATTTAACATTGTCGTTTGAGCTTGTATTTTTCCAAAAAATACAAGTGCAAATGCAAACACTAATAAAGATGAAAGTGATTTCATAAATGTATGCTTTAGTTACTACATTAATATATAGTATTTAGATTAATTACTCTTTTTATAGCGCCAGACAGCCTACGTAATCACCATCATCACTGATTGATACTCTTATATAGTACTGCCCCGGCTGATTTCCGAGGTCAACTGTTTTATAGTTTTCCAGCGGTAACTTTATCACTGTAGTGCCGCCACCATTCAACAGATCGGAAACTTCAATGGTAGCATATCCGACAGAGGGAGCAAAAGTAAAATGTAATGATCCGTCATAATAACAGCAGCTGACCTTTGTGTTGATTTCCGATCTTGGTTTTGGTGTCGTTGTTTCGGTCGGTCCTTCCTGATTTAAAATAATATCAATAACCGAATCTCCCTGTTTAAAATCAAAGGCAAAAATGCTGAAAGACAAAGATGAAATAAGTAAGAGAATAAATAATCGTTTCATGTTGTAAATTTTTTACAAAGGTACGGAGTCATTGAGCCAAAAAGCAAATTTCGGGAGAATTATTTTTTAGACATACTCACATGCAACATGTTGATAATAAGGTTATTATGCGTGGGGTGAAAATAATTTTTAGACATCTCGTAAACAGCTGAATATCAGTATATTATATAACTTATTAATATTCAACTATTTACAAATTTTAGGTATCAGACTTCTGCATCGGTCACTTCCTTTTTCAGAAATCATTTTGATAATTCGCTCTCTCCGTTTATAGATAGTCGGTGCTGATTCTTTCATAAAAAGACTGATTGAATTGACAGAGAATCCTGACAGATGATAGCATATTTGCCGAATATATACTTCGCTTAATTGAGGCATATCTTGTCTGAAAATAGTCATTGCACCATTATTGTACTTATTCACAGAACTTTCAAGATCATTCATGTATTTACTGTCGGACAGCTTGCAAATAGCATTGCTGATATCGCGATAAAGATACGATTTGATGGTATTCTCATTTGATTGCTCGTAAAAATAGTTGCCCAGCTCATCGAGCAGCTTGTTTTTGTCTTTAAACAGAGACTGAAGCATTTCGTCCTTGATTTGTGAAGATGATGATAAATCATCTTTCAGACTTGACAATTGCAAGGAATATGTACGGATTGCCAGATTTCTTCTCGTAATAGCCAATACCATCACTATCAGTAAAATAACTAATGCCAATACGAATAGTACTGCTAAAAATTGATTTTGGCGCCTTTCATACTCTCTCTGTACCAGATTTGCCTTGACCTTGTCCGACAAATAGTTATTTTGAACAGATAAAATAGGTTGTTGCAGATTTTCTCTTACAGAGGAATCCTGCATCTTGACCCCTTTGGTAAACAGATCAAAAGCGGCCTGATAATCTCTGTTATTTTCAGCAATTGCAGAAGAAAAGATATAAAGTCCTATTGAATCAGTCTGTGTCATTGGTCTCTTTTCCCATGCACAATTCAAATAATAATCCGATTTGCTGCGATTACCATTTTTAGAATAGATGTAAGACAATGCCCCCTGAAAATATGGTGACCGTCTCGAATAGTCAATGACCGAATCATACTTCTTTACGATGGAAATAGCTGTTTCGATATCGCCTCTGTCACAATTCAGCATGATAAGTTTGCATATACAATCCTCTATCATAGACCTGCTTCCCTGTCTGCCTGCTATTGTGATGACAGAATCAAAGATAGATTCGCTTCGATCATAGTCCCGCAATTGAAGGTATGTATTGGCCTGTTCGAATAATGCATACATGAAGTGTGTCTGCTTTTCTGCCGCCAGGTAGTATTCACATGCTGTTTTAAAGGCCTCCAATGATTTCGGATAATCGTAATATCTATCGTAGAGCTCTCCTATCTGGTCGTAGAGCAGACCGACCGCCAATTTGCTGTCGGCAAAATTCAGAATCGTTTCCGCCTCCTTGTACGACAACATAGCCCCGATGTAATCATGTCTGTTGCATTGTATTCTCCCTAAATAGTATAAAGACAGAAATTTATCCATTGATGGACGTTTGCCGTCATAGTATCGGACGGCGACATTGATTAATGAATCGTCATCAGTGTCGATATAATTTTTGTCCATTGCCATTGTCTTGAGAAGTGCATATTTTGCTTTTTCTTCATCTGACGACAATTTATCAACATTGATACTATCAATCACAGCCAATGCACTGTCCGGACGTTCATTGATATAGGTTCCGACATCACACAATTTATTCCAATTATCAGAATGTCCGCACGAAGAGGCAAGACATACAATCAAAGCTATAAAAATCGGCAAATAATACTTTCTCATACAAAAGGTAAAAATCAATCGTCTTCCATAATCAGGTTGATGTACAAATGTAGCAAAAAAAAATCATTAGCTGCTGAAAATCATCTTCAACATAAGGATTGTTTCGGTGCGTGCTGGCGATTGGTATGTCGGCGTCTGTCATCCCTTGTTTTCCGTTTTTGTTATAAGATTGATATGTAGTTAATTGCAATAAATCGTCAGTTCAAATCCGTACTAACGACTTTTTGTATAAAACTAATAATGACCGATATACAAAGAACACCTCTATTTTTCATATTTACTCAAATTACAATGGTTGACGGCGGCGGGGTATGGATAATTTGGATTATTGGTCAAGTTCATTTTCAGGGGTAAAGTGCACTTGATGTTTTGCCCATTGGAATGAATGTGGCCGACAGGTACATGGGACGTGGCATGAGATTATCTGGATAACTGAACAAGAACAATATCGTGGGGAATCTATTCTAAGTAAGGTTCGGATGGTTGATTGTCCGTAGATGAGGTGGATAGCGTCAATGTGATGTCTTAAGATTGGATGGTACCTGCGCTGTCGCACCATTGGTGAAATTGATGATGTCAGGGTTGGCGTCTCCACGATTATGGAATTACTAACTTTGTGTTTACAAAGAGATAAGGTACGAAAAAAAATCGACAAAATGAAAACACCAAGAGTTTATGAAAAGTCATTCAAAGAGAATGCTGTAAGGCTATGCGAGTATAGTCCAATAGTTCAAGTCGCCAGAGAATTAGGGATAAATGAAAGTATGCTCAGAAGATGGAGGAAAGAGTACAGAGATATCGGATCATGTAGTTTTTCTGGAAAAGGGAACAAAAATATCACATCCGAAGAAAGAGAGATTGAAAATATGAAAAAGACGATCTATCGTCTTGAGACAGAGAATGCGATATTAAAAAAAGCTATGGGCATCATCTCCAAGAGCGACCTTTAAGGTATAAATTTATAAAAGACCACAGCAACGTCTGGAGGGTCGAGATGATGTGCAGATTATTACATGTTTCAAGAAATGGGTACTATCGTTGGTTGAAGAGGCCGATCGGTCCAAGAGCCATACGCAAAGAAAAAATAGAGACAGTGATAAAACGAGAATTCGATTTGGCTCAGAAAAGGTATGGCAGTCCAAGAATAACTGCCGAAGTGAACCGGACGACCAAAGTTTCAAGAACAACTGTAGCAAAATACATGAAACGTATGGGGTTAAAGTGTAAATATGCCAAAAGATATAAAGTAACAACAGATTCTAATCATAGTTATGGAGTACCTGATAATATTGTCAACAGAAACTTTCAAGTGGATGGACCTGGTAAAGTATATGTTTCAGATATTACATACATACCGATAATAGGCGGCTTTTTATACCTGACCACTGTGATAGATTTGTTTGACAGAAAACCGATAGGATGGTCAATGAGCAGAGGCATGAAAGCAGAAGAGACTGTGCTGCCGGCGTTGAAGATGGCGTTATCGGCCAGAGTGAGAAAGCCTGATTTAATTTTTCACTCAGACAGAGGTGTTCAATATGCCTGTGAAGCCACTGTTAGACAATTGAAATCTTTAAGTATAATACAAAGTATGAGCAGAAAAGGGAATTGTTGGGATAATGCTGTCGCAGAAAGTTTCTTTAAAACACTTAAAGTGGAATTGATATATGGTAGCAAAAAACTGAATTATACAGAAATGGAATCTGCAATATTTGAATATTTAGAAGTGTGGTATAATAAAAAAAGAAGGCATTCTACTCTTCATAATCTTACAATTGAAGAATATTGGGATGAATATTATAAACAAAATAAATTAATTAATGTGGCTTAACTTTTTGTACCTATAAAGTTTGCAATTCCAACTGCTCAATTCCAATTATGACGGCAGCTTTGTGGCCGGTATAGCTCAGCTGTGGTACATCTACTCCATGCCCGTAGAGCGCATCGTGCGCTACTTCAGCGAGAACGGCTTCGAAATGGGGAAGGCTGCCGCAAACGATCTTCTCTCCAAGACGGCCCTTGTATGCGAGAACCTTTACAAAGCCCTCAAGGGTGCAGTTCTTGAGGACTCCTATATCGCAGGAGACGAGACATATCACAATGTCCTGATAAAAGACCATGCCGATGGCGAGAGGGGAATCAAGAAAGGGTATATTTGGGCATTGCAGGCGATGACAAACAATCTCGTTTATTACTTCTATGAAGATGGTTCCAGAAAGACCGAAGTGCTGACCAGGGCACTCGACGGCTTTACCGGAACAATACAAAGCGACGGGTGGTCCGCCTATAAGAAACTGGGAGTGAAGAGGCTTGCATGTTTGCAGCACTGCAAAAGAAAATTCATGGACGCCGCAGGCAATCCCGATGCCGACAAGATAGTGCTTATGATAAACGAGCTGTATCTTGAAGACAAGAAGCACACGGTAGGCATAGACGGTTGGAGCGAAGAAGACAACCTGAAACGGAGGACGGCATACTCAAGGCCTATATTGAAACGGATCAAGGCAGAGCTGCTCCACATGGAAGGCTCACCGGAATACCCTCCAAAAAGCATAATGTATGATGCTGTACACTATATGCTCAACGAATGGGAGGGCATTGAAGCCATCTTCACCGGAGGAGCATACCATCTTGACAACAACGCCATCGAGAGGCTCAACCGCTACATCTCACTGTCAAGGCACAACTCATTGTTCTTCGGCAGTCACAAAGGCGCAGAACGCGGTGTCATCTTCTATTCGCTCGCCTGCTCCTGCAGACTGAACAACATAAACTTCTTCGATTACATCAGCGACATCCTTAACAGAGATACTGTCCTGCAGCAAAACACCGACATCAGTTTGTATCGCAACTTTCTTCCTGACAAATGGAATAAACAATAACAGAATTGTCGATTCTGCTTTTGTATTCATTCTTTGATACGTCATCGCGGAGACGCTTACTGCTTGGCTTCGGCGAGGATGGCTTCGGGGTGTGTCTGCGCGGGATTGTATTTTTGCTGCTGTCCACCCCGTGGCTTTCGGAGGCTTGATTGCCACGGGGTGTAATCGATGGCTTCTGCGATGATGGCCACGGCGTGGAATCGTGGGCTTCGGACCGCAAATTGTCATGAAATGCAATTGACGGCAATATTATTTTTGCCAAACTGTTGCAAGAGTTTATAATATTCGTATATTTGCAAGTAAGACTTTGGATTATCATGATAAATAAAAGTATTATGGAGTACGAAAGAATTATGAAACTTGCTGACGCTCAGAGCGAAAGCCTATTTTTATGGGGTGCTCGTCAAGTCGGCAAGAGTACATTGGTCAAAAAACTCTTTCCTGAAGCAAAGATTTATGACCTTCTGATGAGTGATGAATATGGTCGGCTAATACGACGTCCACAACTCTTACGTGAGGAACTTGAGCATCTTGATGAAAACACATTGGTCATTATTGATGAAATTCAAAAAATCCCTCAACTTTTGGATGAAGTTCATTGGCTGATGGTCAATCGGGGCATCCGATTTATTCTTTGTGGTTCAAGTGCAAGAAAATTAAAACGTATAGGAACAAATCTTTTAGGTGGGCGAGCTTTGCCACAAACATTATTTCCTTTGGTAAGTGCTGAGATTCCGGATTTTGATTTGATACGGGGTATCAACAACGGAATGATCCCGCGGCATTACACTATCGATAACCCCAAGAAACGATTGCAGGCATACATCGGAGTCTATCTTAAAGAGGAGATTCAAGAAGAGGCGCACGTGCGGCAATTAGCCTCTTTTAATAGATTTATGGATATTGCAGCGCAATCTGATGGAGAGATTGTCAACTACTCCGATATCGCACAAGATTGCGGTGTAAGTGCAAGTACTGTAAAGGAGTATTTCAATATTCTGAATGAGACTCTTATCGGCTATATGATACCTGCATTTACACTTTCGAAGAAACGGAGAGCAATTCTGGCTCCGAAATTTTACTATTTTGATGTCGGAATTGTGAATCACCTGCTTAACAGAACAAATCTGATGCCCGGATCTGCAGATTTCGGACATGCATTCGAGCATTTTATGATACAGGAGATTATAGCATATTTAGGATATAGCGAGTCAGATGAGAAACTATCATATTGGCGCACTGCCGGAGGTTACGAGGTTGACGCCATTATTGGCAACGGACGCATAGCTATTGAATTCAAAAGTTCAGAGGAAATTCAATCCAAACATACAAAAGGTTTGAAAGCTTTTTGTGAAGATTTTCCGGATGCAAGAGCAATAATCGTTTCTCTCGACCGAAATCGCAGAACACTTAATGGTATCGACATATTTCCAGCTATGGAATTTCTGAAAATGTTGTGGGAAGGCACAATCATTTAGAATAATGATTGATAAATTCTTTGGGAAAGTTATTTGCCCCGATGCGAAAATTATGGATAATTGATTATCAACAGATTAAGCGTTCAGTGGTACAAAATTATTCGGCATAGATGATGCTTGCCATCTTTTGTGTTACCTCAGCTGGAATCAGGTTATTCTTGATGGCATCTGTATGAATGTGATAATTGATTTTTGATAGTTCACGTTTCGCAGTCCATCCAATCAGTTTCTGCTCTTCAGACTTAAGTCGTTGGAATTCTCTTATTAAATACACTTTGAATTCCGGACTAATCCACATAGCAAATTCAAATGCAATGTCTCGGTGCGCAAACGTACCGCCATATCTGCCCGTTTTTGCGATGATACCAATTGCGTTAGTCTTTTCCATCCATTCTTTGGCACTTAATCAATAACTATTCAATCCGGCTTGACTTTTAATTATGTCGAATTCGACACAATTAAACTCCGGGTTATTTAATTTTTCCCAAATGCCCAAAAATTCAATGGTGTTCCTATTTCTAAGCCAATTAGAAAAGAAAAAGTCTCCATCTTTTGCTTTCATCATATCAGTCAAACTGATGTAGTCAGAATCATTGATGTTCGTTATGGTGACAGGAGTGTCTTTAACTATGATTGTTTTATTCTTTACCATATTGGTCAAATTATTTATTTTTGGATGAACTACACAAAGGTACAGATTATTGCTCCATTCCCGAAAGAAAACTCCCGGCCTCATTTCTGCGGTCGGGTGGAAAAGGTAAATTCAAATCGGTAGAGGGATCACGCGCGTACGGTTTTATGCCCATCAACACCACAAAAGTCAGCAACCATTTGTATTGTATATTTGCGATGAGCGGAATTTTCGTATGGATCTATGATTGCGGAGAATAGGGTTATATTCACCGCACGATTTACGTGAAATATATTTGAAAATGCGGAGAATAATCGTATATTTGCCGCAAATAATGCGGATATTATGAGAAAAATCTATGTGTGGCAGCAGGATAATTGGCCTGTATTCAATTGGAATAAGGATGCCGTAAGTGCATCTCTTGGAAAAGTACGGCAGAAGCAGGGACATCTTGTAGGCCGTATCAGCGCCTTAGGATTTGAGGTGCAAAGCAATTCCGTGCTTGAAGCCATGACAGAAGAGGTTATCAACTCTTCTTCTATAGAAGGAGTGAACCTCAATCCGACATCCGTCAGATCTTCAATCGCCAGACATCTCGGTCTTGAAATTGAAGGCATCAGGGAAAGCGACCACTATACTGATGGTATCGTCCAGATTGCCATTGATGCGGCACGCAATTACAATGGCAATCTCACTGAAAGCAACCTGTTCAATTGGCACTCCGCACTGTTCCCAAGCGGAAGGAGCGGAGTGTCCCCGATAACTGTAGCAGCATACCGTATTGGAGAAGAACCAATGCAGGTAATCTCCGGCACATTCGGCAAAGAGAAGATCCATTATGAGGCTCCGGCTTCTTCAGATGTGCCAGCCATGATGAACGAACTGCTGACGTGGGTCAATTCTAACACCGACATTGATGCTGTTCTCAAAGCGGCCATCACTCACCTATGGTTTGTCACCATTCATCCATTCGATGATGGCAACGGACGTATTACCAGAACCATTACCGATATGCTTCTTGCCAGAGCCGATGGGATGCCGCACAGATATTATAGCATGTCTGCTTCTATCAACAATATGAAGACAGAGTACTACGATGTTCTTGAGAAGACTCAAAAAGGCAATCTTGACATAACTGAATGGCTTCTGTGGTTCTTGAAATGCCTTGAAGCGGCTGTTGACTCTACAGAAAAGGTAATTGACAAGGTTATAGAGAAAGCTGCATTCTGGGAGAAGTGTCGCCGCATTCCAATGAACGAACGCCAGACAAAGATGGTCAATATGTTGTGGAATGGCTTCGATGGCAAACTCAAATCATCTAAATGGGCTAAAATCTGCAAATGCTCCGAAGACACGGCTTTGCGAGATATTTCATTTTTGGTTGATGAAGGTGCCCTCCGTAAATCCGATGAGGGGGGACGAAGTACCAACTACGAACTGAACATTTAACTGTTTTCTGCATCATTACAAGGCTGATAAAGCCGTAATGAAATATACACTAAAAAAAAGCGGCTCCGTGATGGAGCCGCTTTAGTTATGAGTATTTGCAATAATCTCAGGTTAGAAGCGGATTCCCAATTTCAATTGTGGGAATGTAAATGCTCTAAGGTTGTGATTCATTGCATAGTAAGCGTCTTGTCCCTGTACTTGTAAGTGCATTAGAGAGTATTGGTAGCAAACCGGTGCAACTTCAAATCCGAGGATTAAACCTTCAGAAATAGAGTAGCCGACACCTGCAGTAATACCTGCTCCAAATCCCAATACCTGACCTGCTCTGCCTGATGCTCTGTACATAGCGATGTCGTCATATCCGACTCCGCTTGATGAAGAAGCATCTCCTGATCCCGCAGGTGGATTTTGTGTTGTTCCACCAAAATTGGTATCATCAGTTACAGTTTGTCCTGTATAAGGATAATATGCTTCGATACGGGCCATCTTGAATTGTCCGAATATACCCAGATAAGGGCTTATTCTCGGGTTCTTAACATTGAAATAGTAGTTAGAACCAATCTGAGTCATCAAACTGTGAGTAACAGCTCCAAGGATAGCTTTCTGTGCGTAGATATCACCTACACCTACAGTCGGCGTTACATAAGAAGGGTCGAGGTGACGTTGGTTGAGATAACCAAGACCTGTGCTTACACCTTCAATGAAATCCTTGTGAGGTTGCATGTTGACATTGTAAGCAGCCATTAAGTTGATATCGAATCTGTTGGAAACGAAGTATCTTCCCTGAAGGCCTGCAATGTTAACAAGGCTGTTAGCGTTCAATGACCCCGTATTCAAAACGTATGTTGACAAATCGGCAGAGATATAGTCGTTACCCAATCCAAGAATCTCACTTTCACCTGAATATGCGGTAATTGCACTGGAAAGACCTATACCCGTACTTGTTCCGTCAGCATTTGGCAATAGATAGTACAGACCGGTGATATCGTTGAAGAATTGTCCCTGACCCAATACAAGGTCTATCTGCCATTGTCCCTTTTTCGGAGCAAACATACACTCACAACTCTCTTTCGGTTGTGCCATTGCAGGCACAACCATAAAGATAGTTAATAGTAATATGCTTAATTTTTTTAACATTTTTGTTGTCAATTTTAAATTAATCACTTGTTAGAGATTATTTTATAAGTTTAGCTACAGCAGCATCGTATTCAGCCTTTGCAAGAGCAAGTTCTTTTTCTGCAGTTGCAAGAGCAGCCTGAGCTTCAGTTAAATTATTTTCTGCAACTTCAATTGCTGTCTGGATTGGATCGTAACCGGCTTCATACTGAGCCAACAATCTCTTAGCATCCTGATAAGCTTTTTCAGCGTTGTTAATATTTGCTACGATACCTATTACATAAGCATTGAACGCAGTCTTGTAATCTTGATATACGGCTTCAAAATCAGCACCTGTATATCCTGAAACGTTAGCGGCAGCAGTGTAAGCATCATCAAGAGCAGTCTTAATACTTACCAAGTGACCAATTGTATGGTTAACCTTGTCAAGTCTGTCTTCCCAATCTTTCTTAGCAGCTGGGTAGTCTTTCAAATACTTATTAGCTATTTCAAGTTGTTTGCCTTTCAAAGTGTATGCACCGTCTTTGATTGCAGCATTGAAAGCAGTTTCAGTCTTAACGATAACACCGTCTTTCTTACCTGTCAAAGCAATCATTGCTTCATTGTAAGCAGCAGTCTTAACGTCTTCTTTATCCTGAGCAGCCTTTCTTGCAGTCTCAAGAGCGTCGAAATCGACAGCAAGCTGGTCAACGAATGCTCTCAAAGCTTCGAGAAGTTCTTTATTTGTTGACTGATTAGCTACATCTTCGTATGCTTGTTGAGCTTTGAAGTAGTTGAACAACATTGAACCAACAAAATAAGATTTAACAGGGTCAACATTAGGAGTTCCGAAGTCATTAAAGTTGTTATTAAATCCTGCAACACCTTTCTGAAGGTTTTCAAGGATAATACCTAATTTTTCAGTGTAAATTACATCGGCTCCATTGAAGAATACAGCCATATCAGGTTGAGTGAATGTTTCAACAGAGAAGTTCAAAGGAAGACTCTTAACAGTATTGTAGTTTGCAGGAGAGAATGTTTTACCCCAGAAAGCACAAACTGCTTTTTGGTATTCAATCTCAGTTGCAGGAACGAAAGCTGGATCAGTGAACAATGTTGCTGCATCTTTATCATAAGTAAGGCCATTGAAATACAATTGTCCAACTGTAAGGTCCATTGAATAATCAGTCCAACTTCCATCAGTCATACTTCTAAGAACTTTAACGAAAGCATCGTTATCAGCATTTACAGGAAGAGTCCAATAATTACCACCACTACCATCATTGGCAATTTGATAACCTAACCAAGGATCAACGTCACCATAAGCAGAACGAGCTCTGAAGTCAGAAGCACCGTCAGTACCTGAGAATTTGGCTTGAGTGAAACCACCGATAACAAGATCACCAACGAAAGTAGTCTTTACGGTAATTTCTTTGTAAGTAATAGAGTCATGAGCAGCATCAGCTTTACCAATGTAAGCAAGTTTTGCTTTTGCAAAGCCTACAAGAGCATTGTAAAGAGATAGAGAGTCAGCTTTTGAAGCTGCACCACCTACATAACCCAATTTATAGTCGTTAGCTGCAAAAATAAGTTGATCGATAGCATCAACAAGAGCTTTCTTGGCAGCAGCGGTATTAGCCTTAATGATAGAGTTGTCTTCCATCAAAGCACGAGTATCTTCGTAATCTTTCTTTGCCTTGTCAGCAGCTTTTTTCAAAGCTTCAATATTTATTTTCAGTTTATCATTTTCCAGCGCTTCTTTAAAAATCTTTTCCAGGTCTTTTGAAAGCTCAGTCTTTTTATCAGCGCCGTCTTCCGATTTAAGAGAGTCGGAGAGGTCGGAATCGATCCGGGTAAACTTTATTTTGTTTTCTTTCATTTCAAGGAATTGTATGAAATGATTATCAATCAGGGTACTGAGTATAACCGCGTCGATTCCGTATTCCTTGAATATACGTATATATTGGGACTGCTGATTCTCATCCGTTACATAGAAAATCCTGTCCTTCTCCTTGTCCTTATCATTATTTTTCTCCCTGGTCTTATCTCCGTATTTTTCGATATAATCCTTCTGGGTAACATATTCGCCGTTCGTGGTCTTAAAAATTACAATATCCTTTACCCTGTCGTAAAACTTTTCTTCACGTATACATCCGTATTTAACGAACGGATTGATGTCGTCCCAGTACTTATTATAATTTTCCCTTTCGTTTTCAAAGAGCGAGGTAAGCTTGTCAGCTACCTTCTTGGTTATATGGGACGAAATTTTTGAAACATATCCGTCGTTCTGCAAAAAGCTCCTGGAGACGTTCAGCGGAAGGTCGGGACAGTCGATTGCGCCTTTAAGCAGCATCAAAAATTCAGGGATGACCTCTTTAATATTATCCGCGACAAACACCTGATTATAGTAAAGCTTGATCTGGCCCTCAATGGTCTCAAACTCATGCTTCAGCTTGGGAAAATACAGGATGCCTTTAAGATTGAAGGGATAATCCATGTTCAGGTGTATCCAGAAAAGAGGATCGTTGAAATCATGGAATACTTTTTTA
>ENA-UOOK01004472-UOOK01004472.1-fermentation-metagenome-genome-assembly--contig:-NODE-4472-length-14951-cov-4.651182_pt1 | contig 14951 bp, 9 predicted proteins | sample MGYA00245777_ERZ724023 | MGnify/ENA primary metagenome ERZ724023 (study PRJEB28704, sample SAMN03018312) | fermentation metagenome | biome: anthropogenic terrestrial biome; feature: soil; material...
ATAAATCCGAAACAAGTTATAAGGTAAAAATAGGAGAAACACAAAATGATGTGCCCGGTCAATTTAATGCAAGTGATAACACGATAACATTTAAATCAGAAGATAATATTAATAGCGGAGATGTTTATATTGAAGAAATTTTTCATGCATATCAAAAAGATAACAGTTCTTTATATGAATCAGGTAAAAGTTTTAATATGGAATTTGAAGCTAAAGTAGCAAAAATGCTTATAAAAGAACAAATGGGACTTGGGTTTGCCTCCTATAATGGTACAAATATGGAGATGGCGTATAATTTTTTATCCAATAAAGGAAAAGAAGATATTTTTATTCCCAGTGCAAAAACAATGAAAAGTGTAGAAGCGCAATCAATGTATATGATATCAGCAAAATATTTCAAAGATTATAATGTGTTAAATAATTATGGAAATAGTCATTATAAAGAATCAACACAACAATCTCCAAAATCACTTATTAAATTACTTGGAAAATGATGAAGAAAATTGTTTTATATGGAATTTTTTTATGGTCAAATGTGTGTTTTGTTTATTCACAAGTGAAAGATATTGGTTATAGAATTGACTGTTTTGAATATTATTATCCTACAATTGTTTTTAAGGAATTATTGGAAATAATTGATACAAATGATAGAAATAGACTTATCAATAATGAAAAAATTAAATTTTTAGTAACAATAACTTTAAATACCAACACAGGCTATCCTAAAGAAATTATTATAAATGATGCTTCAAATTTTCTTTCTTGTGTTGAAAAAGAAATGTTAAAAAAAAGATTATTTAAAATACAGTTTGAGTTATGTCATGATGACTATTTAAGAAAAAACAAATCATCAAAAGAGGTATATCCTTATTTTAAATTTAAAACATCTTCATTTCAACGATGGTGGTATCTGACTAAGAATAGGTAATGTAGGTAATGTACCATCTTATGCTTTTCTGTTTGCTTCAAATATACTATGTAGAGAATCAAAGAAATAAAAAATAATATTAAACAAAACGAGGGTAATATATACGCTCGTTTTTTTATTTTCGTTTGTAAAAACGTAGGAAACAGGGCTTGTTTCCCGAAAAGTGTACCATATTATGCTTTTTAAACAAATAAATTATTATGAAATGTATTTATTGTCAAAGTGATTGCATTAAAAAAGGGAAGGTAAAAAATGTGCAAAGATACCAGTGTAAACATTGTGGAAAAACACAACAAAGAAGGTATAAGAAAGCACGAATAGAAGAAGGAAAATATGAATGGGTAAAAAATCTTACCAAGGAAAGTAGCAGTATCAGCTCCATATCAAGATTGTTGAATATATCTAAGTCGAGTGTACAGAGAGTAATAGAACGCATAGCGTCCAAAATAAAAAAGATTGATTATCAAGAGACAGAACAGGTATATGAAATGGATGAACTACGTACGTATTGTGGAAACAAGCAAAATGAGAGTTGGGTGATGTATGCAATCAATAAAACGACTGGAAAAGTAATTGATTTTTGTGTAGGCAGGCGGACAAAAGAGAATCTAAAGAAAATAACAGAGAGCATATTAATACTCAATCCTAAAAAGATTTATACGGACGGATTAACTATTTACAAAACCTTAATACCGGAAAAGCTACATAAAGTATTCGTACATTGTACTAATAAAATTGAACGAAAGAATTTAAGTATACGCACCCATTTAAAACGCTTGTCTCGTAAAACAATCTGTTTCACAAGAAGCAATGAGATGTTGGAAAATTGTTTACGGATGTATTTTGTTTGAAAGAAAAAACACGGGAATACGAAAACAAAGGATAAAAATTATATTTTTGTAAAACTTAAAAAATGTGTAAAAACATGAGAAGATTATTTTTTGTTGGAGCTTTTGTTATACTTCATTTCTAGTTTAATTAAATCTTAATAAAGCAAACGGATTATCATTAAAAAAATATCGATACAATGAAATATAAATAAATGACTTGTTTCCAGATTCCAACAGATAGTATGATTGTATAAACATCAAATAAATCACATGAAAAAAAAGCCATATAAGTTAGGGTTGGTGTTAAGCGGAGGAGGTGCAAAAGGATTTGCCCATGTTGGTTTGTTGCAAGCTTTAGAAGAAATGGGCATACAACCCGATATTATTGCCGGTGCCAGTGTCGGTTCGATTGTAGGGGCATTGTATGCCGATGGCTATTCCATCCAAGAGATGTTAAGTGTGTTTAAGAACACGGGATTTATGGATTTGGTAAGTCCTAAATTGAATGCGAATAGTATTTTAAAAACAGATAATTTGCAGAAAAAGCTAAAATCCTTGTTGCATGCCAAAACTTTTGAAGAGTTGCGTATCCCATTGGTGATATCTGCCTCTAATCTGACCTGTGGTAAAGTGGAATATTTCCGCTCTGGAACATTGTTAGATAAAGTATTAGCCTCATCAAGCATTCCTGTATTGTTCAATCCGGTGATTATTGACGGGCAATATTATGCGGATGGGGGACTGTTTGATAATTTTCCGGTTGAGCAAATCAGAGATCGTTGCGAATATGTAATAGGCTTTCATTTGCATCCGTTTAAAAAACAAGATAAAATCACCACCCTTAAACAAAACATTGAAAGAACCATTACCTTAGTATATGAATCGCATGGATGGAAAAAAGCTCATTTGTGCAATCTATATATAGAACCGGAAGCTTTGACACAGTATACGATATATGATGTACGAAAGGCTATGGCTATTTACAAAGTAGGCTATGATTATGCAAGAAAAATGTTAGAAAAGGCTGATTACTTTTCTATATGATATTTTATTGCTTATCACTCAATAGATAATCAATTCAGATAAACGAACATAAATCAAAAGAATAATTTAATTCATAAACTAATATTTTATATTTTTGCGTATCATTTTAAAGATGCAAAAATTGCTTTGCTGAAGATTAGATATACTCATTTTTATGAAAGTAAAAACGCCTTATTCGTTATTAATCATAGTATTATTTTTTAATATTATAGGTTCTCATGCTCAAATCAGTCAGGGGGGGCTTCCTTATAGTTTTAAAAAACAAACTATAAATAACGAAATCCCTTTTGTAACGATGCCTAAAGTTGATCATCGGGCTTTGATAAAGGAAGAGATACCCGATAAAAGAGGAGGCTTTAAATTTGGAAAAGAGTTTGAGGTGGATTTACATTTATTCAATGCCGGTCAATGGATCACATTGGTGAATGGAGATCGTATATGGCAATTGGGCATTCACTCAGAGAATGCATATTCTCTGAATTTGATTTTTGATAATTTTTATTTACCCCCTCAAGCCACTTTTTATATTTATACCCTGGATAAGAGCTATGTATTGGGTGCATTTACCGATAAAAACAATATTCCCGAAAAGGTGTTTTCTACTACTTTATTGCCTGGAAGTGATGTTGTGCTGGAATACTACGAGCCCAAAGAAGTGTATCAACAAGGGATTATACATCTCAGCACGGTAGTGCATGGGTATAAAGATTTTTTCTTTAAATCAGGCCCTTACGGTTCTTCCGGTCCGTGTCATATCAATGTGAATTGTCAAGAGGGCGATAAATACAAGGATGTGAGTAGGGCTGTTGCCTTGATATTGAATGGCTCTTATGCTCATTGCACCGGGACATTAATTAATAATACTAAAAACGACGGAACCCCTTATTTTTTAACGGCTCAACATTGTATAACAGGCAAGGACCTTTCCCGTTTTGTATTTGTTTTTGGTTATCAAACGGCAAATTGCAATGGAACAGAGGGGTCGATGGGTGCATCCATTCAAGCAGCCACTTTGATTGCCGATGGCGATTATTCAGATTTTGCTCTTTTACGGTTAAGCTCGGCACCTCCTATTAACTATAATCCTTATTATGTAGGATGGAATAAAAAAGAAGAGGCTGCTTCATCTTCGGCTTGTATCCATCATCCTTCGGGAGATTATAAGAAAATTTCTCTTTGTAATACACCTGTTGTAAGCAGCAGTTATGATGATTATCCTACGGATACCCATTGGGAGGTAAGCTCCTGGACGAAAGGCTCGACCGAAGGAGGTTCCTCCGGGGCTCCTTTGTTCAATCAAAATTATTTATTGGTGGGACAGCTGGAAGGGGGCACCGCTACCTGTTTTAATTTAACGGGATATGATGTCTTTGGGAAGTTGTCTTACTCCTGGCTTAATAATAACAGCACTTTATCGAATAAACGATTAAAAGATTGGCTAGATCCTTTGAATTTAGGAGTAAATACCTGGAATGGCTATGATCCCTGTTTGCCTTCTTACGAAGTAGATGCCTTTCTGAAAAACATAGATAATCCCACCCATCCATTATGTCATTATTATATTATACCGAAAATTACTATTTCTAACAATGGTTCAACAGCCTTGCAGACACTGAGCATACATTATACCTTGAATGGAAGTAATATGGTAAATTATGAGTGGTCAGGGAATATAGCCTTTGGAGAAACTGCCTACCTTGAATTACCGGAAATAGATGTAAGTGGTGGCGATTATCACCTTAGGGTATGGACGGATAGGCCGAATCAAACACAGGATCAAAATACAAGTAACGATACATTACACTTCGATTTTTCCTATCAAAAGGGATTTCCGGTGTCTTGGGACATAAAAACCGATTTATTCCCTGAAGAGACATCCTGGTTTATCAAAGATATAGAGGGAAATATCATTGCTCAAAATCCGGCTAATCTAAGTTTACTTACCAAATATAAAAGCACTTTTTGTTTAGATACGGGCTGTTATGATTTTGTAATCTATGATAGTCAGGGGAACGGATTGTCGGGAACGGATAATTACGGCAAGGGGTATTATTATTTTTCTGTCAACGATAAAATTGTCTTAAGTGGTATTCAATTTGAATATAAAGACAGCATTCGATTTTGTTTGGATGAAACAACGGGCATTGCTTCGTTTACGAAAAACACTCCCCGTGAACACATTCAAATATACCCCAATCCGGCCGACCATTATATTACTGTATGTGCGGATAATTTGATGATGGAAGCACAATACAAGGTTTCCATATATGCCTTGGACGGCAGAAAAATCATGGAATTACCCCTTATAGAAGGAGAAAATATACTTGAATTTCCTGCCATGTCATCCGGACTTTATGTGGTGAAAATTCAAAGCAAACACTATCTTACCACTCATAAAATACTGATTCAAAAATAAAAAGATTATTCCATGTATAATACATACACCAAATTTATTCTATTCTTTTCGTTAAGTTTGTTTATGTGTACATCCTATCCTGTGCAAGCACAAGATCAACTCTCATCACAAAACAGAAAAGCCCTGCGATATTATCAAAAGGGCAATACAGCCATGGGAAACAGAGATTTTGTGCAAGCTATTTCCTATGCCGAAAGGGCTATTCGTATAGACGAAAGGTTTACCGAAGCCTATATTATGATAGCCGAATCCTATTCTTTTACTAGAGATTGCGAAAAATCTTGCGTGTATTTTGAAAAAGCCATAGCCTCTAATCCTGATTTTTCTTATAAACTATATTATTTTGCCGCCAATGAGTTTATGCGTTGCGGTAATTTTGAAAAAGCTGTTTCGAATTTCGAAGAATACTTCCGACGTTTCCCGAGCAATATCAGTGAAATTCCCATAGTTGTACGTGAAAATTATGAGTTATGTTTGTATAGATTGCAATTGATGGACGATTCTCTCCCCATCAATCCCATTAATATGGGACCTCGTGTAAATTCGGCTTATGCAGAATATTTGCCTAGCCTTACGGTCGATGAATCGAAAATTGTATTTACCGTGAGGCGTAAAGCAGATGATTTAACGGTTTGTTTGAACTGCCTAACAGAAGAAGATATGTATTATAGTGAGCAAGTCGATGGTATTTGGCAAGACAGAAAGCCTTTTGAATTGAATACGCATTACAATGAAGGAGGTCAGTCCATTTCTTCTGATGGGAAATATTTGATATTTACCGCTTGCGAAAGGGATGAAGGCTATGGTAGTTGTGATTTATATTGGTCGAAACGTATAGGCGATGCCTGGAGTAAACCTCGTAATTTCGGAAAACCTGTCAACACTCAATATTGGGAATCACAACCTACATTTTCGGCGGATGGAAAAAACATTATTTTTGTTTCTAACCGACCGGGTGGACTGGGAGGAATGGACCTTTGGTCAACTCAAATGATAGAAGAGGGGGTGTTTTCTACTCCGGTGAATTTAGGGATTCCTGTCAATACGATGAAAAACGAAGATTATCCATTTTTACATCCCAACGGTAAAACCCTGTATTTCTCTTCCGAAGGACACAAAGGAATGGGAGGCAAAGATATTTTTTATAGTGAATTGTTGCCTGACAACACCTGGAGTGAACCGGTGAATTTAGGGTATCCCATCAATACTTATGCCGATGAAATGAGTTTGGTGGTGAATGCCAAAGGCGACAAAGCTTTTTATTCCTCTGACCGAGCCGGTGGTTATGGAAAGGACGATTTATATTGGTTTAATTTACCGGAAACATTAAGACCACAATCTGTAACTTATATGAAAGGGAGAATTTTCGATGCAAAAGATAATACTCCGCTTGAAGCCTTTTTTCATGTGGTGGATTTAAAAACCGGAAATGTTGTGGTGTCGTCCTCTTCCGATGTTAAAACAGGGGAGTTCTTGATTTGTATTCCTACCAGTAGCTCATACGCTTTGCATGCTCAACGTCGTAATTATTTGTTTTATTCCGAGAATTTTGAATTAAAAGATGTCTATACCGACATAGAACCTTATGTGAAAGATATTTTCTTGAAACGTATAGAACTGGGAGAGAGTGTTGTGCTTAATAATATTTTTTTCGATACAGATAAATCCGATTTAAAACCCGAATCGGAAATTGAACTGAAAAATATATTACAACTCCTGATGGATAATCCAAGAATGAGAATTGAAATCAGCGGACATACCGATAACATAGGTTCCAAAGAACACAATCTTGCTTTATCGCAAGCTCGTGCCAAAGCCGTATTTGATTATCTTGTAAATAAAGGGATAAAAGCAAACCGTATGGACTATAAAGGATATGGATTCAGTGTACCGATTGCAAGCAATGAAAGTGATGAAGGTAGAACCCAAAACAGAAGAACGGAATTTAAAATCATAGGCTTTTAAATTATTTTTTGTGAATATAAAAATATCATAAAAAATAGTATATATTTGCACATTGAAATTAATAATTTAAATTAGAATAGATATGAGTCAAATAAGTAAAGATCAATTAAAGAAAACTAAACTTGCTTATAGTTTGGTTGCATGTGTTTTTTTCTTAAGTCTAATGATGAGTTGCAATAAATATGATAAACTTCCTATTGTAGGCATTTGGGAATGCGATATCAAGGAAAGTAAAGGTTTATCGAATGTCGACTCGAGTAAAGAAACTTTATTGTTCAATTCCGGAGCGGAGCATACTTTCGTGCAAGATTTTTACGAACGAAAACCCGGAAGTTTGGATAAATGGCAAATCAAAGGTAAATTCGAGCGAAAGAATAATAAAATCACTTTTACCGAAAGAGTAAAAGACGGGACACAACAACAACCGGATGTTACCTATAAATATGAATTGGTAGAAGATAAAACCTTAACCTTGATAGTAGAAGGCGAAGGATATAAAGACAACGAAAAAGTTTATAAACGTATTAATTAATGTACTGAAACTTTCTAAGCTATTGGAAAGGAAGAGGATTTTGCGGAGATGCAAAATCCTCTTATGTTATAAGGGGTTTTAGGTATTGTGCAGTATAGCCAATGCCTTTTTTTACAATGTGTTCGGGGGTTCCTTCGACGATGAGTTTGCCTCCTTTTTGTCCTCCTTCCGGTCCTAAGTCGATAATCCAATCGGCCACTTTGATAACATCCATATTGTGTTCAATCACTAATATAGTATTTCCTTTATCAACAAGTTGATTCAAGACATCTAAAAGTATGCGTATGTCTTCGAAATGCAATCCGGTGGTTGGTTCATCCAATATATAAAAGGTATTACCGGTATCTTTTTTACCCAGTTCGGCAGCGAGTTTGATGCGTTGGGCTTCTCCACCGGATAGGGTAGTGGATGATTGTCCTAAACGTAAATACCCTAATCCTACTTTTTCAAGCACTTCTAATTTATAACGTATGTTGGGGATGCCTTCAAAGAAGTGTATGGATTCGTTCACATCCATCTCTAACACATCGCTGATTGATTTTCCTTTGTAACGGATTTCCAATGTTTCTCTGTTGTAGCGTTTGCCGTTACAACTGTCGCAATGTACATAAACATCGGGTAAGAAGCTCATTTCTATCGTACGTAAGCCACATCCTTTACAGCTTTCACACCTACCGCCCGAAACATTGAAAGAAAACCGGCCGGCTTTGTAATTGCGCACTTTTGATTCGGGAAGAGAAGCATAAAGTTTTCTGATTTCATCAAAAACACCGATATAGGTAACCGGATTGGAGCGCGGTGTACGCCCGATGGGTTGTTGATCGATTTCTATGACTTTATCGATATACTCTAGGCCGCTGATGCTTTTATAAGATAGTGGTTTTTTTTCAGAACGATAAATGTATTGGTGTAGGATGGGATATAAAGTGGCATTGATTAAGGACGATTTTCCGCTGCCCGAAACGCCGGTGATGCAGATGAATTTGTGTAAGGGGAAGCTGATGTCTAAGTTTTTGAGGTTATTTCCACAAGCTCCCTTCAAAACAATCGACTGTCCATTGCCTTTGCGTCTTTGCTTGGGAAGCTCAATTTTTCGTTTCCCGTTTAAATAATCGGCGGTTAAGGTAGAAGCTTTTTTTATGTCGTCCATACGACCTTCCGCGACCACATGTCCCCCTTTAATGCCGGCAGCCGGTCCCATATCAACAATATAGTCGGCAGCTTGCATGGTGTCTAAATCATGTTCCACCACAATGATTGAGTTGCCTGTGTCCCGCAATTGATGCAAGGAAGCTATCAATCGTTGGTTGTCTCTTTGATGTAATCCTATACTAGGTTCATCTAAAATATACAATACATTGACCAATTGCGATCCGATTTGTGTAGCCAAACGAATGCGTTGGGCTTCACCACCGGATAAACTCTGAGAAGAACGATTTAAACTTAAATAATCTATGCCTACATTCAATAAAAAACGCAGGCGAGTTCTGATTTCTCGGATGATGTCGTAGGCAATGAGTCGTTGTTGTTCGCTCAGATAGGTATGTATGTGATCAAACCACTCATCCAATAGGCCTATATCCATGGCTGATAGTTCGGCAATGTTTTTACCTCCAATCAGAAAATACAATACTTCTTTTTTCAATCGAGTGCCGTTACAGGCATCGCAGGTTTTGGTATGCATGAATTGTTGTGCCCATTTGCGGATGTTGGCAGGTGCATCTTCGTTGTTTTGTGATATGATGAAATTTATAATTCCTTCATAATTGTTATTATACAAATATGTATCGGAAATGTCGTTTTTTTGCATAATGGGTTGGTCGCTACCATAAAAAATAACATTCAATGCTTCTTCAGGAATTTCTTCGATGGGGGTGTCTAAGGTAAAATGATATTGATAGGCAATGCCTTCGATTTGTCTGAAAATCCAGTTTGGTTTGTAACTGCCAATGGGCGTGATGCCTCCGGCACGGATAGATTGTTTAGGATTTGGTAGCATTTTTTCAATGTTCGTTTCGGTTATTTCCCCTAACCCATTGCATTTTGGACAATAACCATAAGGTGAGTTGAATGAAAAGGTATTGGGTTCGGGTTCGGGGTATGAAATACCGGTCGTAGGACATATCAAGTAACGACTTAAAATTTTGGGAGTAGAAGTGTTTTCTTCCAAAATCATCAAAGTGCCTTTGCCGTGTTTTAAGGCTAATTGTATGGCTTTTTGTAAACGGGTGGAATGATTTCCTTTGACCTCAAGGGTATCAATTAATAATTCAATATCATGTGTTTTGTACCGGTCTACTTGCATGCGAAGCATAATATCTTTCATTTCTCCATCTACCCGCACATGCAAGAAACCTCCTTTTAAGACTTGTTGAAATAATTCCCTGTAATGACCTTTACGTCCTTTTACTAAGGGAGCTAATACATGTATGCTTTTGTTTTTATAGTTTTGTTCGACCAAGGCTATGATTTGTTTTTCGGTATAACGAATCATAGGTTCATTTGTATTATAGGAGTAGGCCGTCGATACACGGGCGTATAATAAACGAAGAAAATCATAAATTTCAGTGATGGTTCCTACCGTGGAACGTGGACTGCGATTCACGGTTTTCTGTTCAATGGAAATCACCGGACTCAATCCCGTTATTTTATCGACTTCGGGTCGTGACATCTCTCCCACAAATCGACGTGCATAGGAGGAAAATGTCTCTAAATAACGCCGTTGACCTTCCGCATAAATTGTATCGAAGGCTAATGAAGATTTTCCCGAACCCGATAAACCGGTGATTACGATTAATTGATTACGAGGTAGCACAAGGTTCACATTTTTTAAATTATGTTTCTTTGCTCCCCAAATCTCTAAATTTTCTTCTGCTATCGACATCTTGTATGCTTTGAAGTGGTTTTCGTGCCGGAAAGCAATAGTAAAAGCCTGTTTACTAAACTTATATGCTTTTCTGTTGGCCTATGCAAAAATACATAAAATATATCGTCTATGCTATCATCCAACGAAAATATATGAGTAGGTTTTCCACAAGCTTCCTTAGCGGGATTGATATGTTAAGTCAAGAAGATGTATGCAATATCAGATTTACTTTTTATTCAGGGTTTTATACGATAATATATGAATGCTTACAGCAATAGCAATGCCTATCAATAGGATACGCAACCATAGAAGGCTGATAAAAATAAAGGCTGAACTCAGAATGCATACCCATAATAAAAGCAGACTACTGATTTTCACTTTTATTGGAATGGCTTTGTATTGTTGAAAGTTTCGAATGTAATTTCCTAAATATTTATGATTTAATAGGCGACTTTGCAAATAAGGTGAACTTTTGTAAAATAGAAAAGAAGCCAACAATAAGAAGGGTGTAGTGGGAAGCACAGGAAGAACAATGCCGATGAGTCCCAAACTTACTGAAAAAAAACCTACTATAATGAGTAGAATGCGCAACATAATTATAAAAAACTAATTATCAAGGTCAATATGCAAAAGAACACACATATATTACGGGCTAAAAACCAACGCAACATAAACTGATCAATCCGTGCCTCTTTGATGGCTTTCCATTGCTCCATGGGTCCCATCCACCATTGAGGAGTATAGGAGTGTTGAGGATGTTTAATGTATTGTATCAAGAGGAAATATAAACGTATTGCTAAAGGTAAAAGAATGAATAATAGGAAATAATAATAATTTACATAATGAAAATATATTCCTGCAACTATCAAGATAAAGGGACTGAAAAGGGGAATGGCTGCTACGGCTAATTGGAATTTTTTGTTTTTAATTAAAACGGCCAAGGTTTTTTTGTTGACAAAGGCATCGGCTTCGCAGTCCATGATGGAGTGTATGTATAAGATATTTATTACCAGCATTCCTACTATTAAAGAGACTAAGCCTAATTCGGGCGTAAAATTACCGCAGCTTGCATAAAACACTCCCGACATTAACAAAGGGCCAAATATGATTCCTATGCTGATTTCGCCCCATCCATGGTAGCTTAAGCGCAAGGGATATCCCGAATAGAAATAGCTTAAAAAGAAGGTAACCAATGCGATGTATAGAATATTTAGACCTCTGAAATAAAATATGATACTACCACATATGAAAGCAAGGGAGAAAAACAGACCAATCACCCAACCTAGGTTTCGTACTGAAATCCGACCTGATAGTAAATAGCTACATTTCCCTTTGCGTATCGGCGATTTGCTTGGGTTTGCTTGTTTTACTATAACATCGGTATTTTTTGAATAATCAAAATAATCGTCTAATAAATTAGTGCCTAAATGAGCAACTGCAACACCCATCAGCGCTAATAGAGCTAATCCCCATGAGAAATCAGGGGATGGAATGGCTAAACCTATGGCAAGGATAGCAGGCATGATGCTTTGTGGAAGCGCTTGTATGCGTGCATTTTGTAACCAAAAATAAATGTTTTTTATCATCGAATCAAAGGCATCTGAAAACTATATTACTTATTATGTATTTCGCAGAGTGCTTATCCCTATAATGTATAATAACTATTTTTTGCATAAATCATTGTATGCAAGTGCCAATAAAAATAATGTTTTTTAGTACACTCGCTGTTTAAAATGAATTATAAATACTTTTATTATCTTTCCCTTCCTTATATTATTAAAAATTATTGCCATATCAAGCATAACGAAGAGAAATGAAGAACCTATAAACAATAACATGATTTAAATTGGACAATGATATAAATATTTAAAAATATTTAAAATATTTTAAAAAAAGTATAAATTTGCACACTGAAATTAGTGTAATTGTAGTAATGTATTATACAATGATTAAAAGGCATTAACTATGGTAGAATAGATAAGAGATGAAAGGAATACATATGATTGACAAAATAATTGTAACATTTTACTAAATAATAAATGAAAAATACCAATTTTTAAAAACTAAATATAATTTATCATGAAAAAATTTTATGTATTAATTGGAATGCTAAGTTTTATTTTCTTAAGCTATTCCCAGACACGTATTTCTTTTACGGAGACCTTTGACGGTTCTTCACAAAGTTTTACGATGACCCCTAGTTCGGCCTGGATGATTGATTCCACCTTAAGTGCCAGTGGAAAACAATCGTGTTGGGGCTTTGTGCCAAATAACACAGGTGATTCTATCATGTTAGTTTCTCCCATTTATAATCTATCAGGATTTGCCTATGTGTATTTACGATTCACACATATCTGTAAAGTCTCATCAGACGATATTGTTTCCATTGAATACAAGGAAGACTATGTGGGATCCAAATGGACTAAAATTCCCAACAGCCGTTACGAAGGCAGCAGCCAGACCTACCGTAAACAACGTACCTTTCACGATGAAAGTTATGTAGAATGGGTAGGCAATGATTTATTGGCTGAACCCGATAATTCCTGGTGGAAAACCGAAGGTTTTGATATCAGCCAGGATGTATCTTTTGCCAAAGTGCAATTCAGGTTTAAAATTGTCAAAGGAAACACTTTGGGTACTCAATTTGCCTGGGGTTGGTTGATTGATAATTTTGAATTGTTTGCTTCAGTCAATGAAATCAAACCTCCTGTAGTAGAACTTATGGAACCCTATGTAAATGGTACGGTATATGGCACCGGCCCTTTTCAAATCACAGCCAAAGCGGCTAAAAGAACCCTGCTACCCTTACAAAAACCAATATTGCGGATGACATTCAAAGATATGAATGGTGTTGTTACCCATGACTCCGTTTATATGTCATCCATAGAAGGTGATTCTATTTGGATAGGTACCATCCCTCAAAAATCCATTGGAACTCGAGTGGATTATTCGGTGTATGCTTATGATACAGCAGGAAATTATGGAACCGCCTATTCTGCCTATTTAATCGGCAGGAAATGGGGTTTTGATAGCAACTCCGTTGCCATTATAGCCATAGACACTCCCAAACGGGGTGCCATAGCCGGTGTTTCATCTCCTGTTGTAGTTAATATTGAAAACCGTGGATTGAAAACCTTAACTTCAGCAACTATTCATTGGACGATTAACGGGGTTCAACAACTATCCTATAATTGGTCCGGTTCTTTGGTGGAAGGTTTTTCCACGAATGTAACCATCGGTAATTATGTCCCGCGTTTGGCACAATACGATACCATCACTGTATGGATATCTAATCCCAACGGTGTACCTAATAATACTACAGCGGATTCTATCTTAAGCAAAATCACCTACGGATGCACACAAATTCTTGGGGGTGACTATACAGTAGGTCCTACCGGACAATTTCCTACCATCAACGATGCCTTGGAAATATTGAATCTCTGCGGTACTTCCGGCAATGTAAACCTTAAACTACAAAACGGAACCTATGTACAAGGTGTTCAATTGTTCGATTTGAATGAAATCACCGGTGCTTATGATGTGTTAACTATAACCTCTTTGTCAGGTAATGCTGCTGACGTTATATTAAAAAATGATTCCACCCAAACCATGGTGATTGATTTGGCCCGTTCTCACAATGTAGTTATCAAAGATTTAACCATTGATGCCAGGGAAGGTACCGTAGGCGTGAGAGTAACCGATACCTGTTATAACATTGAAGTTAGTAACTGTACCATTTTATTAGATACCGTTTCCGCGGTAGCTACTGCAGGTATTTACAAAGACGGCAATGGCAGTTTAATGGATAAATTTCGTATTTTAAATAACACCATTAACGGTGGATATTATGGTATATATATTTACGGCGCTGATCAATCCAATTACAATACCAATCTGTCTATCGTAGGCAATACCCTTAAAAATACATATTATGCCGGCATTTATATGCGGTATAATCAATTTACGAACATCACGGCTAATATAATGACCACCCGTCCGGCAAATATGGGTAATACTTATTACGGTATGTATGCCTATTATAACCACGGAAGATATATTACAAAAAATAAAATTCGTACATCCAAAGCGGTTTCAGATCCTATCGGAATGTATATCTATTATATGAATTATCAGGATTCGACCAATATGGCATTAATTGCTAACAATGAAATTATCATTCATGTTAGCAGTTCCGCACAAGATGGAATGACCATTGCCTATACCTCAGCCAATATAATGCATAATTCCATATTGCGTACCGGCCCCTCCGCAGGAGCTGCTTTATGGTTAGTAAGTTCTGCCAGTGTTTTGAATGTTAAAAACAATAACATAGTAACCGAAGGAGGCTACCCCATCTATTTAGCAGGAAC
>ENA-UOOK01004473-UOOK01004473.1-fermentation-metagenome-genome-assembly--contig:-NODE-4473-length-14943-cov-3.776733_pt1 | contig 14943 bp, 6 predicted proteins | sample MGYA00245777_ERZ724023 | MGnify/ENA primary metagenome ERZ724023 (study PRJEB28704, sample SAMN03018312) | fermentation metagenome | biome: anthropogenic terrestrial biome; feature: soil; material...
TAATAAAATTTTGTGCGCTTATGTTACATTAATGTATACGCAAAAATTAAATTGTTCCTTGTAAAAACATTTTTGTGTTATATATAGCTATATGTTCGTGATGTTAAGGGAGGAGTATTTTTATGCCTATTCAAATTGGCATTTGTGATGACAGTGAGGAGGATATTAGAATACTATCGGAAATTTTATATGCATATGACCCTTCTTTTAGGATTTTAGCTTATGCAGATGGAGAATCTATGCTTGAGGATTGCTGTGACTCTAATATCCTGTTTGATATAATTTTTTTGGACATATATATGCCTGGATTGAGTGGAATTGAAATTGCCTGTAAAATACGTACTTGTATGAAGGATACAAAGATTATTTTCGTCTCGTCAAGCAATGAGCATTACCCTGAAGCCTATGATGTATTTGCCTTTAATTATATACTGAAACCATTAAACCGAGAAAAGCTTAACCGTATACTGGATCAAGCACTTACCGATATTGCCGGGGAGCGCCGGCAGCAGATCAGCATAAGTTATAAAGGGACAACATACCGCATTTTTTGCAGGGATATTCTGTATGTAGAAAGTAGGGATAAAATTATTTGTTTTTACATGGCAGACAAAAAAGCATTACAGTGTTACGGGAAGCTTGATGAGATATTAAAGCAATTGCCGGAAGAATCCTTTATTAGATGCCATCAGAGCTTCATAGTGAACATATTTCATATATCTGAAATGTCCGACAATCATTTCCGTATAGATCCGACTGTTATAAGTATATCGAAAAAGTATTACAAGGTAGCAAAAGATAAGTATTTTGCATATCTTTTCACCCATATGAATAGAGGTCTGTGATATGAGTAAAACAACAAAACGGGAATGGTTACTTATATGGGCTCTTATTTTAGTGGTTTTATTTATTAATATATCGGTTTTATATACATATTTTTATCATGATATTACAGGTGCACCCGAGGCTATAAATGGCAGAATGGATTTGTCGGCTATAACTCTTGATGGTGGAAAAGTTTATTTAGACGGACAGTGGGAGTTTTACTGGAACCGTTTTATTGTATCGGAGCCAGAGCAGCTTTCTCCCCGAGATTTTATTATTAAAGTACCGGATTCGTGGTCAAATTATGAGATTGATGAAAAAGGCTTATCCACAGGAGGATTTGGAAGCTATAAGCTTGCTCTTACAGGACTTAAGCAGGTGAAGGATGTCACACTGTATATAAGGGATTTTGGCGGAGCATATAGGGTTTTCATTGATGGGCAGCTTACTGCTGAAAGCGGAACTGTTTCTAAGGATACCAAAAGGATATTTACTTCTCCAAAATCGGATTTATACCCTGTGCAGCTTTCGGGGAAAAAGACCTGTGAAGTGGTCATTGAAGTAGCAACCACACGTTTTTCCGGGCTTTATATGACACCTGTTTTATGTGATTATAATAAAACTATAAACGAAAACAGCATCAGAAATGCAGTCCGCTTTATCTTGTTTGGGATAGCATTATTTTCGCATTTTTGTCTGCTTATACTATATATAGTGACTATACGGAAAAAACTATATTCTTTATGGCTGCCGGTTATGATTTTATTTATACTGATACGCATTATGCTGACATCGGAGTTTTACAGCTTCTGGCAGCCTGTTTTGTTCTTTAACATTCCATATGAATCAACGAATGAACTTATGTACCTGACAACCTTTGTGCTGAAATATTTGCTGCTTTTTCTCGTGCAAGAGCAATGCGGCATTGAAGTTAACAAAAAGGAAAAAACAGGATTTTTGGTGTATTATATTTCACTATACTTAATCTATTTAATTGCACCTCAGAGTTTTTATAATCATTACTTATCAGTGATTGTGCCAATGTTAACTTATGTCCTGGACTTCTATATTTTCATTAAAATCTACCGGGGGCAGGGTACTATGAGAAAATTTGGAATGGTGGTATTCTGGAGTACAATTATTGTTATAGTAGGTCTAACATTAGATAGTTATTACATAAATGGGAAAATATACACGAATATGTCTCTGGCTCTCTTGGTTTTGTTTACAGTGTTTACATTAATCATGGTTTATGTTTATGCAATGCGCAGCGGAGACTTCTATGATGATTTCACAATATCTTCCTCAAAGCTGGAACTGGCAAACAGCCAGATTGCTATGCAGAAAGAGTATTATGATACGCTGAGCGGACAGATGAATGAGATCCGAGAGATGAAGCATGATATCCGACATTTCATTGGAGCAATGAGCAGGCTTGTAGATGAAGGCAAATATGAACAACTAAAGGAATTTCTAAGTGAGTATAGTCAGAAAACAGATATGGAGAAACTGCCAATATTCTGCGAAAATGCTGTAGCTAATTCTATTATAGGGTATTATTACTTGCGGGCGAAGGAAAATAAAATTTTATTTGAAAGCCTGTGTAAAATTGACAAACAGTTTATTATGAGCGATAGTGATCTTTGTATTGTTCTGGGCAATGCCATGGAAAATGCTGTATATGCATGTAAAAAGATGGGGAGCTATGAGAGGAAATTTATATCAATCACGGCTGGAACCATGAAAAAACAAATACTTATAAAGGTGAAGAATTCCTATAATGGGAATATTGAAATAAGGGAAGGGCATCTTGTCTCAACAAAAGGCGGGAAAGCCCACGGCTTAGGCATCAGAAACATCGAAAAAGTTATAGCATCATACGGGGGCCTGGTAAAAATAGATCACAATGAAAGGGAATTCACTCTTATGGTTGCAATCCCTGTCTCAACAACACTTTCAATCTGAATTAAGATTCTCTGTATAAGGGAGTCTTTTTAATTCCATTTTCGTCAATAAAACACCTAATTTCGCAATCGACAAAACTCGTCATTTTTTTTTGCTATTATTTTATGAGAATATATGATTCTACTTTAAAAACCCAGATTCTGCTTCAAAGGACGAATTTTGCTTGGAGACATGTTGCAAAATTTACCATTAAATTGCAAGATTTAAGTGCTGCAAATTTCAACATGTTGAAGCTAAATGAGTTTTTGAAGTAGAATCATATATTGTAATGTTACAGAAAGTGAGATGGATATATGGACTACAGGCTTTATCAAAAAAGAAATGATATGTTTAGCATGTTTAAATGCAGCAGTTGTAATAAAATAACATATTATTCAAAGCAAAAAATGAAGGAAATATATCCGGATGGTGGTTATGAGGTTATCGGGGAAATTGGTAATTTTGCAGAGAAATATACCAAACAGGACATTATTATAACTGATACAGGAAGGACTATCCCAATATTTCCGCGGGGAAGCCTGAAGAAGCCCTTTGAATGGATCACAGGTTATGCAGCAGTTGGCGAAAACACCTATGTTTCTGTGGTTAAAAGCATTATTCCAAGATGGATGAAGAATTTTTATGTAAAGAAGGTGTAGCTTGAAAAACTTTATATGGAAAAAAATCATGCTTGTATTGATTTACATAACAAGCATATGTTTATTGGCAAATACGGTTTGTTTTGCTGGTTTTATAGCTTCTGCAGCCTCTACAAATTTTGTAGCTGAAGAAAATGGTTTCGGATATGGTGTATGTGTTGGAATTATAGATTCCGGAATAAATAAAATAAATGATAACATTCTGGAAGGCTTTAATTTCCTCGAAAGCAATACTGATACAACAGATAATAAAGGCCATGGAACAGCCATTGCAAGTATTATTTCAGATATTGCACCAAATGCGAAAATTATTCCGCTCAAGTGCACCGAATTAAATCAGATTAATGACAATTCAACAATAATTACAGCCTTTTATAAAGCAGTGGATGATTTTGACTGTGATGTTATTAATATAAGCATTGGGATGCCTGACTCGGAGGAACTTAAAGCAGCTATTGATTATGCGGCAAATAAAGGGGCAATCATTGTATCGGCTGTTGGAAATGATGGGGAGCTAGTCTATAAGTCAAACAAGGTTTACTACCCGGCAGGTTATGAAAATGTTATTGGTGTAGGTTCAGTTGATGAAAACAATGTTGTATCCGGCTTTTCCCAAAAAAATAATTCTGTTTTCGTTGTTACATCAAGCAAAGAACAAGGAACAAGTTTTGCCGCAGCAAAAATATCCGGTGCTGCTGCAATAGCAAAAAGTTTCAACAAACAGATGTCTGTACTGCACTTCATGAAGTATGTAAAAGAAGCATCAATTGACATGGGTAATGAAGGCTATGATGTAAGTTATGGGAATGGGGTTTTAGATTTTGAACTTCTGGTGAAAAATCTTAAAGCAGATTATCCTGTATATATTACATATTTAGATGAACAAAAATTTAAGTTATACAATAGGAACAAAGAAACTGTCAACGGTATTTTAATTTTTATTGGTAATGATGTTACAAGTCAAAAAATTAGAATTTTATCAGGCGAAGAAAAGGAATTTGATATAAAAAACTCTAGGGATTGTTTTTTATGGCAGAATAACATATTTAACATAGTATGGATCAAAAAAGGAGAGTGGTAGGACTATATGAAGAACAGATTTTTAAAAAGCAGTATTTGTGCCTTAACTATAACTGTGATTATTGCTGCATTAGTCTTTGTGAAAAATGGTATAACTTATGTAAATGCATATGGTTATAACAGTAATGTATTAGTAAATCCAACACCATCAAATACCAGCGGATGGACATTGACAAAATGTGAATGGAATGATGGAAGTTATGGTGGTGAATTTAAAGGAACCAGCAATGACCCCATGTATGCAAGCCAAAGGTTTACATTTTCTGCCCGTGATATATACCGTATCAATAATGGAGAAATAAAGATAGACGCCAGTGGTTATTTCTGGGCACAAGCTTCGTGCACAATGTGGGCATACTTAAAAACAACATTTTATAATGGTTCAGGCGCAAATATTGGTAATAAAACAGTAAACTATGATTCCTATAGTGTAACAAAACATAATGAACAACTATCTTTCAGCGATTATACTGTACCGAGAGGAACTACATACCTTGTGTTTGAAGCAAAAAGTGATGACAGCCTTTCCGGATATCATCCTTCATTCCGGCAATTTGTACTTAAAGTAAAGGATTCTACAGCACCAACCTATATTGTTACTTCACCTGTAACATCACCTAATAAATACAAAGTTGGTACAACAATCAGGTATCAGGTGCAGTTCACCGAACCTGTTAATGTTGCTACGAAAGGGTATATTAAATTTAAAGTAGGAACACAGGAATTTAATACACACAGCATTTATACAGGCCAGAGTGCGGATGGAACAACTCTTTATTATGATTTTACATTGCCCTCAACATCAACCCTTGGTGATAATATGGCTGTTTCAGTTACAGGACTTAGCGGAATTGTTGTGTCGGATGATGCCGGTAATTCTACTACAGTTAATAAAAGCCTCAGTTTGTCAAACGGCTTTTATGTAGATAACAAGCCGCCGGAGGTTTCAAGTTTTACCACAACAGCAAGTACAAATGCAGTGTATAAAGCAGGAGAGACTTTGCAGTTTGATGTTACCTTTCATGAAAACATATGGGTAAATGGTACTCCTAAAATAAATTTAAGCAATGGTAAAAGTGCAGACTATATTCGGCAGACAGCAACTGATACAAGAGTTGCAAGTTTTTATTATACAATAGCAAATGGTGATGATAAAGAAAATATTGCAATTACATCAGTAGATTTTAGCGGAATTTATGATAGTGTGTCAAACTATGCAACTTCTTCACCATCATATAATGCAAGTGCATATAACAGCTTTTTGAGCAACAAATATGTCAGTATTGATACAATTGCTCCGATCACAACTTTTCCAACCGTACCGGATGGCTGGCAGAAAGCCTATGACATCGTATTATCTCCAACAGATAATATTTCAGGTGTAAGAGAAATATATGCTGTATGGACACCGGTTAATGGTACCCCTGTTTATCCTCCAGTGGCAAATGTAGATACAAGCACAAATAATGTAATGTTACCGGGTAGTTCCGGAATATACCAGTTACATGTTAAACTAAAAGATAATGTTAATAATGAAGCTATACAAAAATCACCATATACATACTATATTGACTTTGATGCACCTGTAATCTCGGCAGAAGCAACCAAAATAATCGGTACGGACCTGATAAGCTCTGTCACTGCAACAGCAACCGATTCACATTCCGGACTTAGTACATTTACTTATATGTGGAAAAACGCTAATAACATTACTATACTTACAGGTAATGCAAGTGAAGACATTTCAATTCCTACGGAAGATGGCATTTATACATTGGCTATAACTGCAACAGATAAATTGGGCAATACAGATACCAAAACAATAGAAAATCTTGCAGTAGACAGCATTGCGCCCCTGGTTTCTTTTACACAGGCAGGTGGAGCCATCTATAAAACAAGTTATAAGGTAGACTTTACAGTAGCAGATGAAAAATCCGGTGTTTCTAATTACTATTATATCTGGAATACTTCTGCAGTAAAGCCTGATGCAGATAGCGAAGCATGGGTTACTACTACTGCAACAAGCCTTACAACACCATCAGGTGTTTCAGGTACATATTATCTGCATATAAAAGCAGTTGATAATGCTGGAAATATGGGGATAACCAGCACGGACGGTTTTAATATTGATAATGCTGCTCCGAACATATCCATAACACCAGATGGTAATGAGGGTCATATAGGGCAGGTAAGTTATGATGTAGCAGTTTCTATAGGGGATGAAATTACTGCATATGACGATCTTACTAAGAAGTATGTGATTTCCGAAAGTGAGACCTGCCCTGCAGACCTGTTGGATTTGACAGATAGTTTTATCACAATAGAAAATCTCGATAAAACTAAATATTTATATATAGTTGCAATAGATGCTGCAGGAAATGAAACAGTGTTTAAGTCAAGTGCATTTATTGCTGATATTTCTTCACCTGCAGGCAGTATTACGAAGACCGCCGATATTTATTATACAAACAAAAATAATGCAACAGTTAATATTGAAGCTGTTGATGACTATTCCGACAGTATTTATATGCAAATAAAAATTGATGATACAGAGAATCAGTGGGAAGATTATACGGAGCAAAAAACATTTTCCTTTGCAGCGTCTGAAGGTGAGCACATAATATATGCAAGATTTAAAGATGTCTGCGGAAATGTTTCTGAGTATAAGAATGTTAAATATTATTATGATATTACACCACCGGAAATTCAACTAAATTATTCGACAACTGCATTAACAAACAGTGCTGTTACCGTAACTGCATCTGCAACTGATAATGTATCAGATGCGACTTTTGAGACTGTAAGTGAAAAGACATTTAATGAAAACGGAAGTTTTGAATTTGTCGCAGTAGATAAAGCAGGCAACAGAAAAAGAGCTGAGGCAATAGTTGATTATATTGATAAAGTTAACCCGCAGATTTCTTTTACTTCCGATGAATTTGACGGTAAAAAACATAAATTGGCTCATGCTACAATTAATGCCAGCGATACAAACGGAATAAGTGAACTAAAATATGCAGTTGTAAGAAGCGGTGAAGCTCCGGAAGGATATATAACCTGTACAAATGGCCAGTCTGTTCATATAACAGGAGTGGACGGCACATACACGGTTATTGCCATAGCGGTTGATAATGCAGGAAACAGCGTGACTGTCACCAGCCAAAATATCTACCTTGACAACACTGCACCTACGGCGGCAATTACGTATTCGCCAACTGCCAGAACCTCAAAGAATGTTATTGCAAGCATAACCTTTAATGAAAAAACAACAATAACTAATAATGAAGGCTTAAATACATATACATTTGCTGACAATGGCAGCTTCACTTTTGAATATACCGATGAGGCAGGTAACACAGGAACTGCTGCTGCAACAGTTGATTGGATCGATAAAAATCCTCCTGAGGTTAGTATAACGCTAAAAAATGATAATGGAGACACTTTAAGCGGTGAACAATGGACAAATAAAGATGTGATTGCAGAAATCAATATTCCTGTTAATTGTGTTATTGAGACGCTGGAGTTTGATGGTGCTTCTATTGGTAATTCACCTTATGTAACTGATCTGGGAAGCAACAGGTATAAGATAAGCAAATTTGGAAGGCTTGTTTATACGGTAATTGATACTGAAATAGAAACGCTGACTTCCGGTGAGGTGGTTATAAGAATTGATAAAACCGCACCGACAATTAACAATATTTCATATTCCGCTACCAACTGGACAAATATGGATGTAACTGCAACTATAACTGCAACTGATGACTATAATGATGTTTATTATGTGAATGGAAACAAACATATTTTTACCGGAAATGGAGAATTTGAGTTTATAGTTGAAGACAGTCTTGGCAATAGGACAACTCAGGTTGCAAAAGTCTCAAATATTGACAAAGACGTTCCTGTTGCAGAGGTAAGCTACAATAATACGGAACTGACAAATCAGAATGTAACGGCAACTGTATCTTTCAATGAGGGCGGTTCACCTGTAAGTATTATAAATAACAATGGATTGAATACATATGTGTTTACCGGGAATGGCGAGTTTACCTTTGAGTTTTCCGATACGGCAGGAAATGTAGGCAGTATAACAGCAGCAGTTAGTAATATAGATAAAACTCCACCTGAAATAAATATATCATCTGATGAATTCGATCTTAAACCTCATAAAAATGTAAGTGCTACAGTATCAGCAGCAGATGCAAATGGAATCAGGGAAATGAAATACAGATTTATAAAAGCAGGAGAAAATACAGATTATCAATCTTGTGAAAATGGGGGGACAGTTACACTAAATTCAGCAAATTATGTTGATGGGACATATACATTGGAAGTAAAAGCATATGACAATGCAGGGAATGAAAGGACATTTATAAGTGGCAGCCTGACCCTGGATAATACGGCTCCTGTTGCACTTATGTCATATGCCCCTTCATCTAGAACCGCACAGAATGTTGTCGCAAGCATAAGTTTTAATGAAGAAGCAATAGTCACTAATAATAACGGTTTATATGAATATACATTTGACGATAATGGTGAATTTGTATTTGAATTCAGTGATATTGCGGGAAATACAGGAACAATGACTGCAACAGTAGACTGGATAGACAGGAATCAACCAATTGCAGCAGTAATTTTAAGCAATGAAAACTGGACAACCGAGGATGTCATTGTATCCTTAACTCCCCAGGATGGTGCAGTTATTAAGAATGTAAGGTTTAATAATGCGGAAATTGCGGAAGCAGCAGAAAACCAATATATTATCACTGAGTATGGCATATTAACTTATGAGGTTATGGATTTAACAACCGAAGTTGTAGGAACAGGTGAAGTGTTAATAAGGATTGATCGCACAGTTCCTGCAGTTATAAATGTTGCATATTCGACAGAGAAATGGACTAACAGGGATGTAACAGTTAATATTACTGCATCAGATAATTTAAGCCCAGTAATGTATGAAAATGGCAGCGGCCATGTATTCACCGAAAATGGCAGTTATGACTTTATAGTAAAAGACAGTGCGGGAAATACGACAACAAAAACAGTTATAGTTGACTGGATTGACAAAGCTGCACCTGTTGCACAGATAAGTTATAATACGACTAATTTAACTAATCGGATTGTTACTGCAACCATAAGTTTTGATGAAGACGGTTCACCTGTAAATGTAATCAATAATAACGGCAGCAGAACATATGAATTTACTGCCAACGGCCAGTTTACATTTGAATTTACAGATGCGGCAGGAAATGAAGGGACAGCACTTGCGAGTGTTTCTAATATTGACAAAGTTTTGCCTGAAATATCTCTTATTTCGGATAATTTTAATACAAACAAGTATAAGTCGGCAAGTGTTACAATAAATGCAACAGATTTAAATGGAATTACTTCACTGAAATATAAATTTATAAAGGTCGGTGAAAGCGGAGGCGAATTTATAACAATAAAGAGCGGCGATACCGTTGTTATTGACGGAGTGGACGGTACATACCAGGTAATTGCGATTGCTGAAGATATTGCAGGAAACATTAAAACAGTAACAAGCCAGAACTTATATCTTGATAATACCGCACCAGTTGCTGCTATTAACTACACACCGAAAACCAGGACAGCACAAAATGTCGTTGCCACCATTACATTCAATGAAACAACAACTATAACAAACAATGGCAGCAGTGCCAATTATACATTTACCGAAAGCGGCAGTTTTACATTCGAATTTCAAGATGAACTGGGAAATTCAGGTTCATATGTAGCTGCAGTAGATTGGATTGACAGAACAATACCCTCATCAAAGATTATTATAACAAACAGCTCAAATGACGTAATCAGTGATAGCTGGGCAAATGAAGATGTTATTGTAAGTATTATTCCATCAGCATTTGCAGCAGTAGAAGATGTTAGATTCAATGGTGTTTCGGTAAGCAGTTCTGGTTTAATAACAGATATCGGCAATAATAGATATCAGGTATCCGGATATGGTAAATTAACATATATTTTGAAAGACATAGACACACATTTGGCATATAGCGGAGAAACAATGATTAGAGTTGATAAAACAGCTCCATCAATTACAGCAGTTAATTATTCATCCAATAGCTGGACAAATCAAAATGTCTCGGTAGTAATAACAGCTGAAGATGATCTTGGTGCATTATCATATCCAAATGGATTAAGCCATGTATTCACCGAAAATGGCAGCTATAGTTTTATAGTAAAGGACAGTGCAGGAAACACGGCAACAAAAACTGTTACAGTTGACTGGATTGATAAGGAAGCTCCAAAAGCTATGGTAACTTATTATGTCGATAGTGAGAAGTATGATACGGCAGTTCCTACAAATAAAAATGTAGTTGCGAAAATAACATTTGATGGGGACGGTTCTCCAGTTTTCGTAACAAACAATTCAGGTAGTATGGAACATGAATTCAGCAGCAATGGATCGTTTACCTTCATGTTAAAAGATCAGGCCGGCAATGAGGGAAGTGCTGTTGTAACAGTTTCAAAAATAGACAAGGTTGCACCAGCTGCATATATTACATATTCATACACCGGCTGGACAAATAATAATGTAATTGCAACATTAATAACCTCAGATGATGCGAATGAAGTTATAATTACAAACAATTTATCGGATTCATATACATTTACGGAAAATGGTGCATTTACATTTGAGTTTAAAGATAGTGCAGGGAACACTGCCAATGCAACTGCAACAGTTACCAAAATAGATAAAATTGCGCCTAAACTATCATATGAACTTTCAACTGAAGAAAAAACGGCTTTCGGTGTTTATGCTTTTGTTAATGCTGATGAACCGGTAACAATTATAAATAACGGCGGCAAAACTTCAAGACAGTTTAATTCAAACGGTGAATTTACCTTTATTGCAAAAGATAGGGCAGGAAATACAGGCGAAATAACGGTGACTGTTACTAATATATCAAAAGAAACAACACCTGTTATACTTGCATATTCAAATACTGATGCTACAAACCAGGATGTTTACGTAACAGTTGAACCTGAAGATGGTTCTTCATACATATACATTACAAACAACAATGGGCAAAAAGTGAGGAAGTTTACGGAAAACGGCGAATTTACATTTACTTATAAAAATGCTGCTGGAATTGAAGGTGAAGCAGCTGCAAGTGTTTCAAATATCGATAAGGTACTGCCTGTTATAGATGTAACTTATTCCCATTCAGAAGTTACAAAGGACAATGTTATTGCAACCTTTAGTGTAGATAAAGAGGTTACATACCCATATATTATAATTAACGGAAAATACACTTTTACAGAAAATACGAAACTGCAGGTTCCTGTCAAGGACAAAGTAGGTAATATAACTAATGTAATTATTGAAACTGCTTTGATTGATAAAATACCACCTGAATTTATTATTGAAAATCAATATGAAGTGCTAAAAATCGGCAGCAAGTTTGATGCAAAAGCAGGTGTTACAGTAACTGATGATACTGGTCTTGATGGTGAAATAGCAATCAGCGGCAATTATGATTTAAATACTGCAGGAAATTATGTTATTAACTATACTGCCACTGATAAAGCAGGTAATGTTTCTGCAGCATATAAATATCTGACAGTTTATGACCCAAACAAGTTCAATGTTATAGTAAACGGAAGAATGGCAATCGGCGGACAAATAACTATTAATTCCAGAGAAATTAACATAGAAACGATAAATTCCAGAGGCAATGTTACTGTAAAGAGGCTGATAAACAAGAAAAATATAGGTGACTTTAAAACAAAAGGTGATGTTATAGAATTTGTGAGCAAATTTCCAAGTGAAGGATACTATACATTATACATAACGGATGATGAAAGAAATTCTTGTCTTGTTTATGTATTTATTACAGAATAGGGGGCATTAGATGAAAAGATTAATATCTTGTTTAATTACAATAGTATTTATAGCAAACCTGGTTTTGCCGTCGTTTGCATATGCAGCTGAAGATATCATAAGTGTACATAATGGTATAGTTGAATATAGGGTAAATAGGGAAACGGGCAGATATACAATCCATACAGCAGACGGACTCCCGAACAAGGCAAGTGATAATGACAAAAATTTATTATTTTTCTGGGATAAACCCAATACATCTTTTACTACCTTCAGGATTGACGGGAAGGATTACATTTTCGGGAACTCATACGGGCTTTTGGGATCAGACGGCGGTATTGTTTCAGCACCGGTTGTTGATGGCAATATTACAACAATTGTATGGAGAATCAAGAATATTGAGGTAACACAAAAGCTTCAACTGATTGTTGATATATCAAACCCTAATGTAGGTAATACAAAAATAACCTATCATGTGCTTAATAAAGGCACCAGTAAGGTTGAAATCGGTTCAAGGATATTGCTTGACACGCAACTTGGATCAAATGATGCATCCCCTATGTTAATAGGTGCAAATTATATCACAAATGAAACCAAATACATAGGTGAAGGTGTACCTGCTGCCTGGAAATCCGCAGATGAAAAATTCGCACCGGGTGTTATTTCTTATGGCCTTTTAAGCGGATGGGAAAATAGAGCTCCGGACAGAATGGTAATTGCCCACTGGGAATCTTTATCAAACACTAAATGGGACTATGCACCAAATGAGCTTATAAATTTTACATCAGATAAAAATCAGTACGGAAGTGCTGACAGCGCGGCAGCTTTGTATTTTGAACCGAAAACACTTGAAAATGGCGCAGAGGTAGTATATGAGACCTTTTATGGTATAGGAAGTTTATCAGATACATATAATGATGCAAACTTTAATTTTCAGGTAAATACCCCAAATAAACTTATTGTAAACGAAGAAGGAACAGGCTACAAGGAACAGAGTTTTAATGTAGTTGTAAACATTGACAACAGCAGAGCAGATGCAGAGGCAATAACAAATGCAACTGTGATTTTAGGTTTATCTGAGGAACTTTCATTTGCTGAAGGACAGGCTGATAGAGAGTATATACAGAATATTGCGGCAGGCGAAACCTTAGCGGTTGAATTTAAGGTTACAGCAAAGGTTCAGCAATCTTTAAAGGTTGCTGAACTTGGAGCAACTATTCAATATGGTGGAACCTATGCAGAAGCAAGAAAATTTATTGTTCTTCCATCTGTAAAAGGAACACCGCCAAAAATGCAGATGACAGAGATTTCACCCAAAATCGTATATACAAAATCACAAAAGAAGACATTTGTTATAAAGGGTAGTGATTTTGATTCTTTAAAAGCAGACTATGAATGGACAATGTACATTAAGGGACAAAATAGTGGTCTTTCTTACCAAATAATGCGCAAGGATATTAGTATAACAAATGATACTTTGACTGTCACAGTTGATAAAGATTATGAATTCAAGGCGGATAAGTATGATATTATTATTTATTCTTCCGCTTATGGAAATATGTCAAAAACTATTGAACTTTCAAATAATCAGAAGTATGACAGAAAAGAATACGGTACATTGTTAATGGGTGCTTTTGAAGAAGATGGGGACGGTTCTCCCATTTACGATGTAATGGTTCTTGAAAAAGAGGAGGATTATGAAAAATTAAGTGATGATATAAAGAGCAAAATTCTTTTAACGTTTCGCGGTGAAATATATGAATATGAAATACCAATAATTATTGATTTGAAAAAAAGAGAAATATATGTAGAGTGTGACTTGTCAACACATCATTTGACTAGCAGTATGTTATATGAATTATATATGATTACTGAATTATTAGAATGTAAGTGGGATGTTTTTGAAGAATTATTGAAATAGAAAGGAAAAGTAATGAAAATTACATTATTAAACCCCGAAGAATTAAAAAATATATTTAAAGAATGGGGAACTTTTGCTGCTACTTGCTATAATACCCCTGAAAAATATGCTGAAAAAGTAGGCAATGTATGTTATGAAAATGAACATTATAGTGGAAGTAGAACTGAATATATTAAATTTAAAATTGAAGGTGTAGATAGAGGGATAATGGAACAAATTATGCGTCATGAAATAGGAGTAAGGCAGTTTCCTATTAGCGAACATACGTATGATGAAAATCCTAATAATATTGTAAAGAATATGAAATCATTCAGATATGTAGATATGAAAAATTTTGATTATTCTATTCCTATTACTATCCAATCTTTTGATGAAGCATTGAATGAATATAATGATTGTATTAATATAATTAATTCCAAAAGAATGAAAATAAAAGATATTCTAATCAACAATGGTGTTAAAGAAAAACAAGCAGTAGAAGATGCTAATTATTTATTACCTAGAGCAACTAATACCGATTTGTGTATTGCATTTACTTTAGAAGCGTTTATTCATTATTTGCATAAAAGATTATGTGTTCAAAGTCAATACTTTCATAGGCAAGTAGCAAGAATGATGAAAAATGAAGTGATTAAAATATTACCAGAAGTAAAGGA
>ENA-UOOK01004474-UOOK01004474.1-fermentation-metagenome-genome-assembly--contig:-NODE-4474-length-14942-cov-6.490092_pt1 | contig 14942 bp, 12 predicted proteins | sample MGYA00245777_ERZ724023 | MGnify/ENA primary metagenome ERZ724023 (study PRJEB28704, sample SAMN03018312) | fermentation metagenome | biome: anthropogenic terrestrial biome; feature: soil; material...
TGACATTGTCCGCTGTGGTCAGGGCATCGCTGTATTTAAAATCAATTTCATGCTGACCCGGAGCCGTCTCATGATGGGAGGTCTCCACCTCAAAGCCCATTCGCTCCAGGGTCAGGCACATATCCCTCCTGGCGCTTTCTCCCCGGTCCACCGGGCCCAGATCAAAGTATCCTCCGTTGTCGTGGGTTGCAATAGTGGGCCTTCCTTCTTCATCCGTATGAAACAGAAAAAACTCCGCTTCCGGTCCGGCCTCCAGGGTGTAACCCATTTCCTCCGCTTCCCGGATCACGCGCTGAAGCGTATTCCTGGGACAGCCTTCGAAAGGAGTGCCGTCCGCTCCATAAACATCACAGATCAGCCGGGCTGTTCTGCCTTCCCCGGAACTCCAGGGATAAATCACAAAGGAATCCGGATCCGGATAAAGTACCATGTCGGATTCTTCGATACGTACAAAGCCTTCAATGGAGGATCCGTCGAATAGTATCTCATGATTCAGGGCCTTTTCCAGCTGTTTCGTCGTAATTGCCACATTTTTCAGGGTGCCAAAGATATCCGTAAACTGAAGGCGGATAAACTGCACCTGCTTTTCCCTGCATATCTGCAGGATGTCTTCGTTTGTATATTTTGCCATTCCCTTGCTCCATTCTTCTGCCAACCTGAAATTTTTTGGATGATTTATTCCATCAAATCCTTTTTGAGTGCATGCACTTCATCATCTGAAATGGTTCCGTTCCCATACCGGGCGGTCCCATACAGCCGTTTCAGCAGAGACTGCAGATTTTTCTTCAGCCTTCCGCTTCCTGCCAGATCCCGAATGGTTTCATCCGGTGTCCGACTGGCATGAAACTCATATCCGTTCCGGATGGATCTTTGCACCAAGTGACGGTACAAATACCGGATCCTCTGCCGGTTGCCCGTCAACTGATCCCATCCGGGTTCCCTTCGGAAAAGCCGGTCCATCCGATCCCGAATGCTGTCCGCATAGCTGCGCCGTACCGCCTGCCAGTCCAACAGGCTCTCCTTTTCGTCCCGGTAGTCCGGGGTCTCTTCCTGCCGGCTGCCCTCCGCCAGCCACCGCCGGATCCATCGGGCAAAACGGCGCAACAGACGAATCAGCATTCGGACAAGAAAAATCAGAAATCCGGCCATAAGAACAAAAGCAAGAACATATCCGATAATCCGTACTGCCTGATCCCAGAAAGGGGAGAACTTTGCCGGCCCGGCAGGCGGCAGCTGCGGCGCCCGCCCCTCTCCCTCCGGCTCCCTTCCCGGATTCCCGGTATCCAGCAGACTCATGATCCGCCGGAAAATCCTCAAAAGAAAGAAATATGCAGACTTCAGGGCATTCAAAACCGCATCCTTCAGGGTATGGTAGCTGGCAAGCAAAAGTCCGATCGCCAGGGTAACCGCCGTAATGATGCGATTGTTTCTTTTTACCGCCGGCAAAGAGGAGGAATCCTTCAATTCTTCCCTGGATGCCTTCTTCAGTACATCGGAATTGATCCAGTGCAGATGAGTCGGAACGGCTATCAGCCCCGCATACAGTACGGCGCTTTGATACGGACGCAGCACCACGATCCTGCCGTAGAGGAAATAGGCAAGGAAATAAATCAGGAGGGATACAAAGCAATATGCCCTGGGAAATACTGTCGGAAAGGGCAGATCCGTGGTCAAAATGGCACGGCAGGCAACAGCAAGGGAGAGCAGTGCAAAAAGGATCCCACCGGCTGTGCTTCCACTGAACAGGAGCCCCGAGCCAATGCAGGCGATGAGGGAAAGGACAACGGAGGGCAGCCGGCTCTTCCGGATCAGCAGGCTGCGTAAGATCATGCCTGCGGCATAGACCCCCGCCAGGAGCCCGATCCCGACATAGGGATTCCGCTGCGGGAAAGCAGCCAGGCAAACGGACAGCGCAATGGGAAAGGCCGACCAGACATCCGTCCAGAGCGCTGCTGCTTCAGAGATTACAAATTTTCGATTCATCCGACATTCCCCTTCGCTTTCATCGAAAGACCTTCCTGCGATTCCCCGGTTCGGTCCGCTTCCGCAGCACCCTCCAAAAAGATCAAATCCACAGAATTGCCCTGATCTCTCAGCCTGGCAATCTGATTTTCCATTCTTTTGCTGACAAAAGGAGTGATCAGGAGAATATCCGCCGGAATGCTTTCCCGATCCAGTTCTTCTTCCAGAAAGGTATAAAACGTACAGCTTCGGACAAGGATCAACTTCGCCAAAACTTCAAGAATGTGATTCAGCTGCTCCCGGCCGGGCTGTGGCCCGATCCGGATGGGCTGCTTCCTTTCGTCCATCTCACAGGCATTGCTGCCAAAACCAACCGGAATGCCGTTTTCAATGGCATCCTCGGCAATGGTGGCACTGTAGGAAATCCCCCGTTCCATTCGATCCGGATCCGTGACAGCATCCCACATGTCCTCGCTCAGGTCAATATTGAGCAGGACCATGATATGAGGATCTGCCGTATGGTCCCGGTTGTACACCTTGAATGTTTCGGTGCGGGCGGACGCCTTCCAGTTGATCCGGTTCAGCGGATCCCCATATTGGTAATCCCGGACGCCGGATACCAGAAAGGGATCTTCCAGAATCCACCGGCGCACCGCAACCTCCCCCATCCAGCTGTGAGAAGGAAAGGGAATCTCGCTTAAGGGGAGCAGCCTGGGGTAAACCAGCAACTGGGCATCTACCTGAAAATCCCGGTACAGTTCCTGTACGCCGAACGCATCCCCGCAGGTCATGGCGGCAGAGGACAACCGGTAACAGCCTCTTTTTTTGCAAAGAATCCGATGGTGCCGGGTAATGGCGGTATAGGGCATCAGACTGAAGACACTTTTATGGAATTCCTCATATTTAATCGCCAGATCAGACTGCCGGTGAAACTTCAGGTTGGGATTCATTTTGGACTCCACCCGGAGCCAGGGAATGGGAAGAAGCTTTTTGTTCTGAATGCGTTCCACCATCTCGGCCTCTTCCCCTTCAAAAACAGCAGGTGCGCTGAAAGAACGGGTATAGGTCAGCCCCGTCAGCCCCCAATGCTTATAGATCCAGCCTTCCAGCAGGATGATTGCGGCAATCAGGAACAGGAACCAGGATAGGGACATTATGCATGCCTGCCTTCTTCTGTCAATTCTTCCTCGGATGGAACCGGAATTTCCCGGAGAATCTGCTCCAGAACCTGCTCACTGTAATTTTCCTTTATCCTGGAGGTATTGCGCAGGATAATGCGGTGAGCCAGCACCGGTTTCACCATGGCCTTTACGTCATCGGGGGAAACATACTCCCGGCCGTTCAATATCGCATGGACCTGGACACACTTCAGCAATGCCTGGCTGCCGCGGGGGCTGACCCCTAGGATCAGATCCGGATGCTCCCTCGTTCTTTCCACAATATCCATAATATATTTCAGAATATCCCCGCTTACATACAAGTCCGAATAACTCTGCTGTGCCTCCCGTATTTCCTCTTTGGAGGCCACTTTCCCAATCTCCTCCAAAGGCTGTCTGCCCCGGAATCTCTGCAGGACCTCCAGTCCTTCCTCCGTGGAGGGATAGCCCATTTTGATCTTCAGCAGGAAGCGGTCCAGCTGGGCTTCCGGCAGTGGAAAGGTCCCCTGTGTTTCCACCGGATTCTGAGTGGCTATCACCAGAAAGGGGCGGTCCAAAGCCTGTGTCTCCCCGTCTATGGTTACCTGACGTTCCTCCATGCACTCCAGCAGGCTGGACTGGGTCCTGGGTGTGGCGCGGTTGATCTCGTCCGCCAGCAGAATATTGGTGAACACCGGACCCGGCCGAAAAACAAATTCCCCTGCTTTCTGATTGAAATAGTTGAGGCCGCTGATGTCCGTTGGAAGCAGATCAGGAGTAAACTGAATCCGACGGAACGTAAGATCCAGGGAACGTGCCATTGCCTTGGCCATAAGGGTTTTCCCCATCCCCGGGACATCCTCCAGCAAAATGTGGCCGGACGCAAAAAGCGCAATCAGGAGCTCGTCAATGACTTCCCCCTTGCCGACAATGACCTTCTGTATATTGGATTTTACCCTTTCGGAAAGCTGTTTGATTTTTAAATGATCCATCTTCGACTCCTTTATCCCTGCACTGGCTGTCCCATTTCCGGCTTTTCCGGAAATGCTGATGCTTTCGTATTTTGTATCCGGATTCCCTGAGCTTATTTTCATTGTGCTTTTTCTTCATTGTCCCTTTTCGCCGACACATACATTAATAGTTAATCATTCGACATGCAATCCTTCATTCCTGCTACAGCACAACATTTCAATGGATTCGCTCCGGACACGGAAAAAAGGCTGCATGAGCCTGCAGCCTTACAAAACTTTACAAAAATTATTTTAATAAACGCATTCCATTCCATACTATCGGATGCTGAGATAAACCGATAAGTGTCTTTTTATTTCTTCCGCCTGATTCGCCTCATCGGTGTGAATCCGGATTTGATTGCCTTCCGTTTGAATTGCAAGGTTCCCAAATCCCCTGGACTTCAGATAATCCCCTACAGAGGACGGCCCGCCGTCTCCCTGGGCCACGCATTCCTTGTCTCCCACGTAATCCTGATTGACATAAACCTGATAGAATTCATTGCCTTCCTTTACACGGTTTCTGCCGTTATCCTGGCTGACAATGGGCCAGGGAGGCCAATATCCATTGAAATTGTTTGGATCCCACCACATGATTTTCCCTCCTTCCGCTGAATTTGCCACACAGTTAGTATTCATTGGAAGAATGGATTTCATGCTTCCGTCCATGGAATTTCAATCAATTTTCTGTCCATCCCGTTAGACAGATAAAATTCGTTTGTCCACGATCCCCCGGACCGGCTTTCCGGAGTCGAGCTGGTTCAAAAGAACGCTGGTTTCGGAAGTGCGTTTTGAATGCAAGGATGCCATATACTCCATATTTTCCAGATAGGTACAGAGCAGATTGGCAATCATGGAAAACAATATGACCTCCTCACCGGTAATCTCAGTGCGGTTCCATCCACTCAGGGAAAGTACTCCATTGATGCGGGGACCCCGGATCAGAGGAACGGCCAGGGAATGCTCCTGAAGGATATATTCCTTTTCTCCTCCCGGAGAATTCCCCTTTTTATACTCCCGAATCAGCTGATGAATATTTTGTTTTTCTTCGGGAGAGGGCTTGCCATAAGTCTCCACTTCTTCATTCCGGATCAGGAAAATACAGGATCGTTCCACCCAGAACAGCTGATTGCACAAAACAAGCAACCGGTTCATCACCTCTTCCATATCAGCATCCACATGAAACTTTCCCACCATCTCATACAATGCCATCAGTTTCCGGTTCATATCCCCCAGATCCGCATTTCTTTTCTTCAGGATCCTAAGCCGGTTCGCCCTGTAAAAATATTGCCCCCACAAAATGGAAGGCAGCACATAAAACAATAGGGTACTGATGCCGAGCACTGTCAGGCCCATGGTTTCATTCATCCTTCCTGCATTCACTGTCAGCAAAAAAAAGGCTGACGGAAGCCGGGACATCGCCCCGATGCAAAGGACGCAGCCTGCCAGTCCGGATATCATGCCCCGGATCCCGTACAGAACATGGAAGGTAAAAAGCGGCAGAAAAATGCAGGGGATCAGCGGGCTGGTGATTCCGCCTGTCAGAAACAACAGTGTCAGAGTCATCAAAAAGTCCGCTCCGCAAAAAAGAAGCCTGGCCGGCCCGATACCGATCATCGGCCGGAACATACAGAAAACCAGGACCTGATAAACTCCAAAACACAGAAGCAGATCTTTCCCATCCTGAAAAAAACCGTCTGTTTTCAGTATCAGTAAAATTGAAAAGATCAAAACACAGACACGAAACAGCAATAAAGGCAGGGTGATTTTTCCCGCATCCACATTACTGTTTCCGGCCGCTTTCCTTCTGGTACCATGAAACTTTCTCATACGAATTCCTCCATTCGTTTCTTGCATCCGGCTTGTCCCATCCGGATTCTGTCCCCTGTTTTCCATATTTTCGACTTCCTCCTGTGACAAGCCTTTATTTCCCATACTATTACCCAAATATTTCTATCTACACCAATAAATATAATGTCGTTATTTCTGACAAAGAAGTCCCACTGTGTAAACAATCCTGTCACAAAAGGAGGGAAAAACAGTCGGAATTTGTTTTTCTTTTTTATTTGACTTATTGATAAATTTTGTGTAAAATGAAGTTTACTGCTCTTTTCCTGTGACAGGCAGCTTGCGTCCTCCTGTACCGGCAATGCGACAAGCCTTTCAGGAATGGCATGCATGCCAGCAGAGAGGGCCTTCTGCTTTGAATGCACAGCATGAATAAGGAGGTGCACCAGATGGATGCAAAAAAACATCCGGATTACCGCCAGGAGAAAAACAGACTGAACCATACCATTCAGGATATGAATCAAACCATCCTGTCTCAGATGGGCAAAAAGACAAAGGTGGATCAAACCATCAAAAAGACAATGATGCATTTTGATTCCGCAGACAGTGAAAAATATATCACAATGATGATCAACACCATGTTTCAGGACCGGATGGGACAGCGGCTGAAGAATCTTGCCTCTTCCCGGAAAAAGCCTTATTTTGCCCGTATCGATTTTCACGAGGACAGGTCCGCTCATACGGAAAAAGTCTATATCGGCAAGACTTCCCTGATCCGGGAAAAGGATCACGAAGTCATTATTGTAGACTGGCGTGCTCCCATCGCCAACCTGTATTATGAAGAAAGGCTGGGAAAAGCAAAATACCATTGTCCGGAAGGTACGGTCTGCGGCGATCTTCGCCTGAAACGGCAATTCTCCGTTGAAAACGGGGAACTACTGGATATTCAGGATATCGATATCACCACAAACGACGCATTCCTGCAGTCCTACCTCGGAGCCAACGCCGACAATCGCCTGAAGGACATTGTCTCCACCATTCAGGCGGAACAAAATCGGGTAATCCGTGCGGATATGTGGAATCCGCTTATCGTGCAGGGAGCTGCCGGCAGCGGAAAAACCACCATAGCCCTTCATCGGATTGCCTACCTTATTTATACTTATGAAAAAACCATCCGCCCGGAAAATTTTTTGATTCTCGCGCCCAACAAGCTGTTTCTGAACTATATATCAGAAGTTCTGCCGGAATTGGGAGCGGAAAATGTAAGGCAGGCCACATTTCCGGACCTTGCCCTGGACTGCCTTCACTGCAGATGGAAAATACAGGATCCCAACGAAAAACTGGCCTTCCTGACCGATCCCCACGTGTCTGCCGCCGAATCCGGGCAAATGATGAAATGTTCTCTTTTTAAGTCCTCCATGGACTGGAAACGAATCCTGGAAGCTTATCTTCATCAGCTTGAACAGACTTATCTTCCGGAGGGGGATTTCAAGCTGGAGTCCGATACCGTTCTGACACGGGAAGAGATCCAGACCCTGTTTCAAAAGGAATATAGCGATCTCCCCTTTCGGAAACGCATGGGGAGAATCCGGTATATCCTGCAGCACAAAGTAAAAAATACGGAGAAACAAATGACCGAACGGATTCAGAAAGTCTGTGATCAAAAGGTTTCCGCGCTGAAGCAATCTCCCATGAAAGAAAGTGAAAGGAGACAGCGGATCATTCAGATCATTGAGGAAAAGGACGCGACCCTCGGCAAAGTCCGCAGGGCATCCAAATCCTCCGTAAACTCGTATCTCAGGCAGATCAGGAAAAAAACTCCCCTGGAATATTACAGGGATTTCTTTTTGAGCGGTGCGTTCGAACAGTTCTCCGAGCCATTTATTGAGCCGGAACAGAGAGAATATATCAGGGAAAGAACCCTGGACCATATCCATCAGGGGAATCCGGAAATGGAAGACCTGGCACCCCTGCTCTATCTGAAGCTGGAAACAGATGGCCTGGACCGCAAAACACCCATCGGGCACATTGTCGTGGATGAGGCACAGGATCTCAGTGTCTTTCAGTTATATCTGCTGAAAAGGATGATGCATGGCGGATCCATGACCATATTGGGGGATCTTTGCCAGGGAATTCATTCCTGGCATGGCATAACGGACTGGAATACGGTAATAAAAGAGGTATTCCAGGGCAAATGCCGTACCCTTACCCTGAAAAAGAGCTACCGCACCACCGTGGAGATTATGAATGCCGCCAATGCGGTAGCCCGCAGACTGCCCTACGATCTGCCGCCTGCCGAACCGGTGATCCGTCACGGACAGGCACCCGAGATAAAGCGGGCATGCGATCTTACCGAGTTATCTGATAAAATGGCAGAAAACATAAGGGATTGTCGGGAAAACGGCCTGAAGACCATTGCAGTTCTTTGCAAAACAGAAGAGGAGTGCAGAGAACTTGGCAAGCGGATCCGAAAAAAGGTTCCGGATATTCAATTGATAACAGGCAAGGAAAGGGAATATCCCGGAGGAACGGTCCTGCTTCCCGGCTATCTGGCAAAAGGATTGGAATTTGATGCAGTTCTTCTGGCCAACGCTTCGGAAAATTGTTATCCGGAAGACGAGCTGCATACCAAATTGCTGTATGTAGCCATGACACGTCCTTTACACAGATTGTATATTTATTATATTGGCAAACTGACACCGCTTCTGAACGGCCTGCCATAAGCTGCGCCTTTTCTTTCCATATGCCAATGGCCTGCCATTAGCTGCACCTCTTCTTTCCATATGCCAATGGCTTGCTGTGAACTACCCTTTTTTTCCATATAATCATTTGTATTTTCTTGTCCTTTTTTATAGAGTATGTTAAACTGATAAAGTATAGGAATGTACTTTATATAAGCTATTTTATTTGAAAGGCAGGAACCATCATGAAAAGAAACCTATCGCTGTTGTGTGTGCTGATGATACTGGCCATACCAGTTGCAGCAGGAGCCATGCCGTCTTCCCTGTCCAGGGAATCCTCCTCCGTCGTACTGCATAAAAATGAAAGCGTACAGGTGGTTTCCTATAAAGCTTATCTGAAAGTAGATTCCGACGTTACAAAAATCAATGCCGCTCTGGTCCTTCAGAACACAAGCCCGGATAGGGAAGCAAAATTCACCATGGGTATACCTTCTTCCATAGACCAGGGCACCACAAAAATATCCGGTCTGGAGGTCTTCATGGATGGAGAGCACGCAAAAACCGTCCTCCGAAGGGATCGTACAAAATCAGAAGAGGCCTTTGCACGGGACATTCCGGACCATTGGTACACATGGAAGATCAGCCTGTCTCCAAACGAACACAGAGTGATCCGCCTGTCCTATTCCACGGAGAATCAAATAGAGCAAAATGGCACCAAAAGCATAGGAATCCCGCTGGAGTATCTGAAGTCCTGGAGCGGCACGGCCCAAAATGTTGAAGTTGTCGTAAATATGGGTGATCAGGATGTGCAGGCTCCCTGTGCCTTGACTCCCAATCCCCTCCCTCAGGAATATGACGGAAGAGGACGTTTGGCCTGGCGATATCGGAATTCTGAAGTTCCGGAGGCGATTCGTCTCGTCTTCTGCCCTGTGGAGCAGGCGGCAGCAGACTACATTCTGACACATGGCTCCAGCGATTCCACCATCCAATCCATTGGAAAGGCCTTTCTCAACCAGTCCTACGAAGAGACCATCCACAGTATTGATGAATATCTGAATGCGCAGGGGGACACGCCTTTAAAAAACGAGCTTCTGTTTTTAAAGGCACTGTCCTGTCAGGGGTTGTATCAGGAAGATCAAATGTCCGCAATTTACGACCAATTGAAGGAACAGCCTCTTTACGGAGAATTGGAAAGTACCATGAAGAGCCGGATGATATTCGATCAGTATCATTATAAGAAAGATTCATCGGCGGACGATGCGGAGCTCTCCAAATACCTGAATCAATCCAAAAATCTTGTTGCGGACAATGCACTGTTCCAGAATTGGATAAAGGAGGAACTTTCCACCCTGTCCTCCTCTGACGTTGCGCCAAAGCCCACCGCAAAGGCGACCCCGCCAAAAACGGAAACGGCATCCGTGGACAAGAACGGAGAAAAGCTGATAAAGTCCGTATCCGTGGGTGGAGTGGACATTCCGGTTGAATTGATCTTTCTGGCCATTTTGCTGATTCTTCTTCTTCTGATTATTCATTCCATAAGGAAGAGGAGGCGAAGGAGAAAAAACTATATCTTCCGTTAAATTCAACAGATCAGGGCAGAAAAGTTTCACTTTAACAGAACGCCATTTTGTCTGAATGAACAAAGACAATACGGAGAGGAATTGGTTCCGCCCCAGCAGATGCCAATGTCCATTCGGTGCTGGAAGATATTTTACGAGGAGGCTCTATGGATAGCATCATACCATTTGTGAATCACTACATAACAGAAATAGTCTTAAGCGCAGCCATTTTATCCCTGATTTCCTTTTTGATTGTCCTGGCCAACTACTTTCGAACCAGCAAAATACTTCGAAAATATAAACGGCTTATGAGAGGCAGCAACAATAAGAATCTGGAAGCAATGCTGAATCAGCACATGGACAGACTGGAGAGCCGACTTTCCGGTATCCGGGATCTGGAGCTTTCCATTCCCTCCATGAACAGCAGAATGAACCAGTGCCTGCAGCGGGTTGGTATCGTTCGCTACAACGCCTTTGAACGAATGGGCGGGAATCAAAGCTTTTCTGTAGCACTGCTGGATGAGAAGGGAAACGGCATCGTATTGACAGGCCTTTACAGCAGAAACTCCTCTGCTATATTTGCCAAGCCAATCCAGAGTGGACTATCCACCTATGACCTTTCCAATGAAGAAAAAGAAGCGATCGACAAGGCTTTTCAATCGTCTTCTACATAAATGCATAATAGGGACACCTTTCCGTAACAATAATAAAATAAACAGCGGAGGTGTTTTTTTATGCAAACAATTATTCTGGAGCGGGGAATGGAAGAACTGAAAACGATACTGGAACAGCATGGGTATCATACTGTATATGAAGATGAGGGAAGCAGCACCGCAACCTGTTATATCTATCGGGGCCAGAATCCTTTGAGCCAAAAAACCTTTCCTTCCTTCCAGAACATTGAAGGAATTTTCGATGCAGCTGCTTCCGGTCCCAATATTCTAATGATTCCCGCAGAGAATAAGACACCGGAGGAAATCATAGCCATGATTGAAAACAGAGTATACAGTCCGCTGTTTCCTCCCGGTTATTTCTGATCCTGCTTTTGAGACGTCTCATGGTCCGATATCTTATCGGGCAGAAACGAGTGCCTGTCTTCCTTGTCGTCTATGTATTTCCATATGGTAAAGTGTATTCCATTACTTATGGTATCCGCCATTCGCATGACCAGATTCAACCGGGTATTTTGCAGGGTCAGATATTCCATAAAGCCACTCATGTTGACAACCCCTGTGATATGCATATGCCCGATCTCCGGCAGCTCCTTGTTGACTCCCGCTCCGGGACGCAGCGGACCCTTGCCGATCGTGATCTGACCGATGCGTTCCGGTTTTCCCAGGCAGGCATCAATCCCAATCAGAAAAGGATGTTTATGCTTCCGCCCAATGCTGTGGATCTCTTCCTTCAGATTCTTGGCGTGAACAGGGTGATCCAGGGTTCCATAGACCGATACCATACTGTATTGAATTAGCTGAAGCTTATGTCCTACCAAAGGCCCCAGGCAATCTCCGGTGGAACGATCCGTTCCGATACAGACGATTACGATATCTCCAAACTTCCTGGAATAGCAGCTCCGGAAGATTCTTTCAAACCCTCTGCTGAATCGGGTTAATGCATGGGGATCCCTTACATCGACTGATATTTCATCATGAACATTCTCCATACGAACCTCCCATTGATTTAATGGACGGACTTTCGTTTATTCTTTCCCTTTTCTTCCGTAATCATGTAACTACCTGGTTTATTTCTCCATTCATCCTATCTTATGTTTAAAAATCGTCCACTTATGCCGGTTCATGGGATGTCTCCCTATGTTTTTTAAATGCCGGGCTTCTGTTATTTGTATGAAATGCAGGATTTTGTTGATTTATAACGAATCATATTTAAAGTGATACGAAAGGAGAAGTAGAATGCACCGAAGATGGAAAATCATCCTGATTTTATTGATAGTGGCAGTTCTTGTCACATCTTATTTTTATATGCCCTATATTCGTCAAATGGTCCATCCCGATTTGATCCTTGCTTCTTCCGGGAAGGCGATTCCCTTTTCCCAGGAGGAATTCCTGCATTTTTATAAGGACGGCATGGTCCTCTGCGGTTCTCCTTCCCGCTTTTACAGCTGGGACGGAGCGGAACAGAAATCACCCTTTGAACAGGAAGATGTCTCAGCGGAAGGGGAGAAGATTTCCATTGTCGCCCATTCAAAGCACTACATCGTTACGGCAGGGAATCGTATCTATAATACGCAGACCGTACCCTTTAGCAAAGTCTATGAAAATAAGGACCTTTCTATTTGGGATATCAAAGAGTGCGGCGACTTTCTCCTGCTTCTGGTAAAGAATAAGGAATCCATCATAGAGCCCCTGATTTTCGCAAGAGGAGAGGATTCCTTGCTCCCACTGGATGGGATGGGGGATGCAAAATTTCTTTCTGCCGACAGTCCGATGGGCGAGGAGGGCAATAAGGATCTTTCCCTGCTGACCATGAGTATGGATAACCCGGTGCCCTTCTCCCGGATTTTTCATTTTGTAAACCGGAATGAACTGTTCGGCGTTCTTTCCCTGAAAGACCAGTTGCTATATAATATATACCGGCTCAGGGACACGGTCGTCCTGATGGGAAACAGGGATATATTATGTTACAATGTGAATGGAAAGCAGAAATGGTCCATAAAAAACAATTTTGATGGAAAATTTGATGCAATCCACGGAAAGGATGGTCTGTTGTTGTATTTCCCGAATTGTTCGGATATAGAAAAGGAAAAAGGGAATGGTCTGACAGTGAATAACAGCGGAGAGTATTCCGTTAAGATATTTCCAAAATATTTAACCAACTTACAGCCTTATCAGAATGGCTATCTTGGATTGGAATATGGAAGAACAGTGGTGTTCCTCGGCAAGACGGGAGAAATCCTAAAGAAGCAAAACTTGAAAGAACCGGTGAATGCCATTGAGATCAATCCTTACCAGTCAGAACGTCTGTATGTACGCACAAAAAGCAATGACTTACAGATTTATACACCTAAAAAACAGGGGGAGAACAAAAAATGAATATCCTGGATATTGCAATACTCTTTATTATGGCTGTCTGTATGCTGAACGGTGCATACAATGGATTTATCCTGTCTGCACTGCATGCAGCATCTTTCTTTTTGTCCTGGATCATTGCCGCGATTTTTTATCCTATTTTGACGGAGTTTATTGTCAGCCGATTTCCAAAGCTATTGAGCACCACTGCATTTTATGTGGACGGCTCTTCCAGGATTGGGAATGTGGAGAATAAGCTGGCCAGGATCAGTTCTTTCTCAAAGGATCAGCTTTCCCATGTTATGGAGAAAGCCGATTTGCCCAATCCCTTTTTCAGAATCCTGAAATCCAATATTTTTAAATCAGCAAATGGAACAAAAGCCCTTGGCGATTTTTTTGACACGACTATGGCAACCATCGTGATTCATATTATCAGTTTCCTTTTGTTGTTTCTGGCAACGAAACTGATTTTAAACATTGTAATCAACACGTTTAAAACGGTACGAGATCTGCCTGTCCTCAAGCAGCTTGATGGGGTGGCTGGAATGGGCTTTGGCCTGATATGTGGGATCTTCCTAATCTATATGCTCTTTGCTCTTGTTCCCATTCTGATGACGATTGCTCCTGCCAATATCATCAATGAATTTTTGGATGGATCCCTTTTCGCAAAATTTTTCTATACCACCAATGTTTTTACAAACCTCATTCGTGGAAGTCTATAGATGTTAAAATGTTTCACGTGGAACAATCGCCTCACTGGGCGTCTTCCATCGGCTCTGTTTCATGGTTTTCCAGGTCTTTGAGGGTGATCTGCACTGCCTCAATCCGCGTGTTGCCGGAGCGGAGCACCTGGAGGGTGAAGCGCTCGTTCTCCAGGATAGGGGTTTCGCCAGGCTTGGGGATAAAGCCCAGGCGCTCGATGATGTAACCGGCGATGGTGTCCGCCTCCTGGGAGGTGAGGTCCAGGTCAAAGGCCCGGTTCAGGTCCACCAGGGGCAGGGAGCCCATCAAAACCGCCTCATGGTCGCTGAGCATGGTGAGGGGGCTGGCATCGTCATCATCGTATTCGTCCCGGATGTCGCCCACGATTTCCTCAATCAGGTCCTCCATGGTGATGATGCCGGCCACGCCGCCAAACTCATCCACCAAAACTGCCAGGTGCTGCTTGGTCTGCTGGAACTTCACCAGCAGCTCATCGGTGTACATGGTGTCCGGCACAAAAAGCGCCGGGCGCGCGATGTCCCGAAGGGTTGTGCTGCCCTCATTGAGCGCCTGGAGGTTTAACAGCACATCCTTCACGTGGATGATGCCGATGATGCGGTCCTTCTCGCCCTCATACAGCGGGATGCGGGAGTGCAGCTGGTTTAGCAGCTGCTCCATGTTCTTCTCCTGGGGGTCCTCCGCGTCCAGCATGTTGGTGTCCACCCTTGGCACCATGATCTCCCGCACCAGGCGGCTGTCAAGGGACAGCACGCCCCGCATCATGTTGAACTCCTCCATGTCAATGGCGCCGTCGTTGCGGCTGGAGCTGAGCAGCGCTTTCATTTCCTGGCGGGTGAGCTTCTCCTCTTTTTTGCTGAAGTCAATGGGCGTGATGCGCTTGAGCAGCCCCGTGGACACATTCAAAAGCCAGATGAAGGGCCGGAACACCGTGCGCAAGGCCAGGATAGGCCCGGCAGAGCGCAGGGCATAGGCCAGCATAAGCCGCGGGCCGCCACGCTGGGTCAGGAGTCGGCGGTTGGTGAAATCAATCGCATACTCCTCCATCGCTTGAATCATATAC
>ENA-UOOK01004475-UOOK01004475.1-fermentation-metagenome-genome-assembly--contig:-NODE-4475-length-14937-cov-5.011894_pt1 | contig 14937 bp, 10 predicted proteins | sample MGYA00245777_ERZ724023 | MGnify/ENA primary metagenome ERZ724023 (study PRJEB28704, sample SAMN03018312) | fermentation metagenome | biome: anthropogenic terrestrial biome; feature: soil; material...
TGCCGGGGCTTTGTATTGAATGGCGGAGGAATTCGTGATACCGATGAGTGTATTGCGGAACAAATTCCGGTTTGGTCCTATTTTGTATCACAGAAGATGGATCAGGCACGGATTCGATACATAGAAAAGGATATACCCATTGCCATTGGAGGCGTAGCAATTTACCCAGGTGATATTATTGTCGCTGATGGGGATGGTGTTATCGTTGTCCCCAGAGCTGCTGCGCGTGATGTTGCAAAATATGCAAGCAGAGAATTATATAACGACAAGAATGCACGTAGAGAAAAATATGAAAAGCTTGGTTGGAAACTAGATGATTCAGTAATTAACAAAGATTTATAAAAGCTTTACTAAAAATCACGCCGGAGCTTACCGTTTGTACTAAATAGGTTGTGAAAAACGTATAAAGCCGGTGTAAAAAGCTTCATTCTAAAAATAGTAGCTAACAGATAGCCAGCAGAAATGCTCCTATTTTATACGTATGTCAATAAAAGCATACGTATAAAATAGGAGCATAATCATATACATGGGAGGGACAATATGACGGTCAGAGAAATAATAAAGGAATAAAGGAATAAAGAATGACATTAAAAAGCATATATCAACAGGCTGGGTTGAAATAAATCCGGCTTCAAAATAAAGGAGAGTTGTTTTATGAGAAAATTAACGTATTTAGCTGTTTTAGAACCATCAGATGACGGAGGCTTTGGTGTATATTTTCCTGATTTACCAGGGTGCATAAGCTACGGAAGTGATCTGGAAGAGGCGATTGCCAATGCAAAAGAGGCTTTAGAACTTCATATATATGGAATGGAAAAGGATGGAGAACAATTGCCGCTTTCAGAAATGAAAGTAAATAAAAAAGATATAACCGGCTTAGTAGTTTTAATAACCATATTTCCAGACATGGTAGCGGATGAAATGAATAACCGCAGAGTAAAAACAAATGTCACTATTCCGGCATGGCTGAAAGAACTTGCAGAAAAAAGGGATGATGTCAACTTGTCAAAAATACTTGAAATAGCGTTAATGGATTATTTAGGTATAAATTCAAAAGTATCGCAGTAAATAGCTATGTTATCACATTGAGGCCATCGACCGATAATGGTTGGTGGCTTTTTGCTGCTAAAGAAAATGTTCATGACAAAGTATAAGTAAAACATCGTAATAATGAATATTAAAAATGAAATTGCTAATGATATAAAATGCATGTAACGAATCAGAACAAAACGCATAAATTGATATTGAAATATGAATGAATGTACTATATAATGGAATGTATTAAGGAGAGTGTTAAAATGAGATTAAAAAGTATCGGAGAAGTAATAAGCTGCTTAAGAAAACAAATGGGTATAACACAAGCAGAACTTGGAAACAGAGTAGGACTAAATAGGGTTACAATAGCGAAGCTAGAGAATAATCAGAGAGCTTTATCGTTGGAAGAGGCAGTAAATATTGGTAGAGCATTTTCAATGGATGTTGATAGTTTATATGGGTATGTGGATGACTCGGAAGATGAAAAAGAAGAATCAGAATCTTTTGTAATGGCTTTTAAAGCAAAGGGAATGGAAGAAAAAGATTTATTAGAAATAAAAAGAATTGAACTACTAATGGATGCATTGCGCGCACAACAAGAAATCCTTCGAGGTGAATAAAATGACTGATTTAAGAGAAATTGCATATGAAAGAGCTAGAAATTTTAGAGATAAATATGGTTTGGGAAATTATTGTGCAGACCAGTTATTAGAGATATTGGATTTATTAGGAAAAGATGAGCGAATCAATATCGAGTTAATAAGAACTCCATTTAAAAATCTAAGATTAGCTGGCTTCATAGGTTACAAATATGATACTTTTGTTATTGTCACTAATACGAATCAATCATTGGGATACGAAAGATTTACAATAGCTCACGAAATATATCACATACTACAAAACAGGGTATATATTAAGGAAAAGTCAGTGATAGAAGAAATGGTAGATCATGAAGTTGAAGACTATAAAAATAACAATGAACTCATGGCTGATAGCTTTGCAGCAGAGTTGCTGATTCCGGAAAAGAGTTTGAAAGATAATGTTAAGGAAGTTACTAATAGTAAAATTAAGGATATGGGCAATGATATAGTAATTCAACTTCAACACAAATATGGTGTAGATTACATTGCTATGACAAGAAGGCTGAAAGAAGTTGGCATAATTAACGATCAACAAAAGAATCAACTTGAAGAGATATTAGGTATGGATGGCAAATTACAAACACTAACTAAAAAATTGGGTCGTAGTAATGATCTTAATACTCCTTCAAAGGATAGCTATATTCTCCAAAAGAACTTAGAAGTACTTAAGGCAAATTATGAAAATGGTAATACTACCTTTGATGATTTGGTACGAATTTTTGGATATCTTGGTTCTACTCCGGAGAAGTTTGGTTATGATGAATAATATTAAAGTGAATGTTGAAAAAGGGAAAACCTAAGTTTTCAAGAAACAAAGTGTATCTGATAGTACTACATAAATATTGGCAATAGAAAATTTGAAACAGGCAGTTCAAAATAGAATGTTAAAGCCGGCATAAAGCTTTCCCAGGTTTATGCCGGCTTATTGGAATGCATTTAAATCTGCTTTAAAAATGAACCTTTATATTAACCATCTTATAGGGTGGTACCATAACTACAATCTCATTCGCATCAGCATGAACACTGCCGGTTCCTTCTTCGTTCGCTTCAGCATGAACACAACCGGTTTTTCTTTCTTCGTCCGCCTCAGCACGAATACTGCCGGATTTCCCGTCTTCGCCCACTTCAACATGTACACTGCCGGTTTCTTTTTCAAGAAAATTACACAAATAAGCGCTTTCCACTGCTTTAGCAAAGTGAATCGTGCAGGGTGAGGGTGTGCCGGAATAGTTTACTGCCCGGATGATGATACTGGAAGTATCTTTTCTGGATGGCATACAGGTAAGGTAAGCGCAGGCATCCGAGGAAAAGGTGAATGCACTTTCGTCGCGAAGCACTGCACCGGAAGGAACGGTCAATTTCAAAGGAATAGTAAATTCCTTATAGCCACTGACATACTGGTCTTTGATACGAACCAGTTCACAGTCGGTTTCCTCGGATAACGGCATAATGGCATAATGAAACTCTTGCCTGCTCTGCAGCTGTCCATCCGGTTCGCCGTCGGTATTCACAGTTTTACTAAAGCATCGGAGTAAAGTAATATCAATGCTGTTCTCTTCGCCGCCGGGGCAGGAGACTTCATGAAGCCCTCCCTGGGAAAGGAAGAGAAACCCATGGGGATCGGACGGATCCTTGGAACGGATGTATACCATAGATTCAAACGGATACTCCGTGATGTCTGCTTCTTTCCAGGTATAATGGCTGTTGTCAAGACCGGTGGGGCGGTTAAGAATCAGGTTGCATTGATTTACATAATACGTATCCGCATCTATCTTTGTGGGCAGGTGTAGCTGAAGGCGGTGGTCACGTATATTATTATCAATTACGGTATGTACCTTTACCAGAGCAGAATCCCGCGTAATTGTAAATTCGGATAGAATGTTACAGGTATCATAGGCTTTACTGCGTTCGGTGAAACCAAAGCTGTCCACCTTCTCCTTTGGCAGCATATATTCATATCGGACAAGAAATTTGCAGGCAACATAACCGTCAAAGACCTTCTCAATGCTGACGCGGCAGCCAAGGGAGGAGATACACCGATCGGCAATCGGACGGATATGGAACCATCCGTCACCCATTTCAGCAGAATCTAAGAAGGAATGAAGACCGGAGTAGATGCGTCCGGTTTTTTTGTCCGCAATGGTAATGGTGCCATTTGGTGCAATTTCAAATTTAATAAAATCATTTTGGCAGGATACCGCAGAATCGGAGAACCTTTCTGTAATACGGTAGGGAAGCCGGAACGGTTTTATTGTAAAAGCAGTATAACCCATAGGCCTAAGCTTGGATAGGATGGCAACCCGGTGGGTATCTGCCGGGCGTTTATTTCCTCCGAACTGTTTTACATTTTTGCCACGGGAAGCACGGATAATATTATATTTTAGCGTATTGTTATCTTCATCAAGTATGAGAAAAGAATTGCGCTGCTCATATTTGACGTAGGGCAGGGCTTGGATTTCAAAGTCGGAATCAAAATCAATATCGAATTCGATCGCACCTTTGTATTCATAGGGCAGCGGATTGAAGATTTTTACAATGCAAAGAGGAGACGCCGTATCGGCATCCGCAGCTTCTGCAATCTCCGTAATTGCCTGTACGGAACGAAAATATTCCCTGGAGCAGAATTGAAAAAAGTACTCCTTCGCTGTGTGATACACTTTTGCAAAGCGAGTCTGCATTTCCCTGTGGACCGCATCGATGGAGCAGCCGCAGATGCTGTCGTGTGCATGATTTTGCAGTAGCAGGGAATAAGCATAATCGATATAGGAGTATAGATAGTCCGTGCCATTGATTGTATCGATGGCGGAGCAGGGCATTGCATAATGCTCAAGGAGATTCTGACACCGATCATTGGCTTCCTTCAAGTCATAGCGGGAAGAAAGCGTATGCGGAATCAGCTTATTATGCATGACATAGGCCTTGCAGTGATCCGTTAATTCGCCGGTTCGGGCGCTTGGTTTACCCGGTAAGTCCTTATTTATCTCTTTGAATACGTCATCAAGCCGTTCCTGGACCACCGGACAGTCAAAGTGAGCAGAAAGGCGGGCTAGTATCTCCGGTATAAATTCATGAATGGTTTCATGATCCATACCATCCATAAGGATTACATAGGGTAGAGAAGTTCGGGTTAATTCGCGTTCGACATAGCGAATGGCTTTTTCCGTCATTTCCTCGATATGTTCCTCATAGTTGGGGGCAAATTCGCTCAAGACTTCAAAGAAGAACGATCCATAACCGCAGACCTCAGGAGCTTTAAAGGTAAGTACATCGGATCCGTCCGGTGAGGACCATTGAAAAAAGCAGTCCAGATCATCATCGTTGGTTCCTCTGCTGATCAGAGCGCTTTTAATGCCAAAACCATTTAGTATCTGAGGAAAGTTTGCGATATGTCCAAAGGTATCGCATACATATCCTGTTTTAAGGGGATCTGCCTGATACCTTTCACAGATTGTATGACCATACAGCAGATTCTGGATAAGGCTCTCACAGGAAGTGAGAAATTCATCCGGCATGGTATACCAGGGGCCAATTAACAGCCGGCCGTCATGGATCAATGATTTTAATAGATCCTCCTGACTGCCGCTTCCCCGAACGGTCAGATAATCTTCCAGAATACTTGTCTGCCCATCTAAGGTAAATAACTTAAAATCCGGATCCGTACTTAAGGTCTTTAAAATTTTATCCATGACCGGAACAAGCAAGAAGCGATATTCATCTACCGTCTTGTACCATTCCCTGTCCCAGTGCGTTGCTGCAAAATAATATATCTTTTTTGTTTTTTTATCACTTTCATATCTCATATTAAATGCCCTTTCTTGACAAACTGCAAACTTTGTGCCGCAGGTTAAAAGTTACGCCCATGCTTTCTGGGCATAAATTCTGAAGAATAGCTGTTTTTGCTATTCTTGTAATGGCTCGCAGGTCTTTTTGCGAGACTATTCATACTTCTCCGTGGATTCTCCTTCTATAATATCGCAATCAATTAAGATCTTGTCATTTCTGACAGAATGCTTCTTCATATAACTAATTAAAAGACTGGCGGCAGTTTCACCGATTTCTTCACTTCTTTGGGAAACGCAGGTTGCCGTAAATGGAAAGATTGCCTGGTACTTTTCGTATTCATTGTCAAAGAAAATGATTTTCAAATCTTGTGGAACCCGGATACCGCAGGACTTTACAGCGGAATAAACGCTTATGCCAATAATATCGCCGTAGGAGACGATGCCGTCCAGTTCGGGATTGGCCTGCAGATATTTTATGATTTGTTCTTTCAGATCCGGCATTTCCTTCGTTAAGTATAAGATATTACTGGATTTAATCAGCATGTTGTTTTCCATATGGGCCTGTTCATAGCCTGAGATTCTGCTGGATACACTATTGCCGTGATCCCGAGGCATGGTAATCAGCCCGATGTTTTTGCACCCTCGATCGATCAGATGCTGCACTGCCTTTTTGCCCATAGCCAGATGATCACTGCTTACCGAGGCAACATCAAAGTTGTGCAGGGTTCTGTCCACAAAAACAATGGGAAATTTATTAAAAGCAAGAAGCAGCAGGTCTTTGCTGTAGCGGGCAAAGCTGTTCGGAAAGACGATAATGCCTTTCACCCCTAGCGATACAAGGCTGCCAATCAGATTCGTCTGGGATAGATTCTGATCATTATCAATCAAAAGCAACTGATAATATCCGTTTTCTCTCAGAACTGTTTTTACACCTGCTACAAGGGCTGCTACAAAATCACTTTCGATATTTGGAAGCAGCATGCAAACGAAATCAGCACTTTTTTGCGACTTTGTGTCTTCTTTTTTCTGGTTTATAAAACTACCTTTTCCCTGAATCCGGTATATGTATCCCTCTTCCTGCAGCTCTGTATAGGCTTTTTTTGCTGTAATTCTGGATGAGTTAAATTTGACAGCCAGCTGATTCTCCGAAGGTAATTTATAATGAGACACATATTTATTGTCTGCAATTAGCTGTAACAGGTATTCCTTGATTTGCTTGTAAAGAAATTCGCTCATACGTTTACCTCATTCCAATCGTAAGATATTGTATATTCGCCATAATCATGGTATTCGTGGTGATACCGTTAAATTTGCCGTACTTTGATGCATCGTACTTGGATGCATGCTATCATACTTTGATGCCTGCTATCGTTTTTTGATGCATGCTATCGTACTTAGATGCTATAAGTGGATAAGCTATAGGCACTTTGACATATGATAAAGGATGTATAGGATAATATACATAGTATACATGGTAAGCAGGATATACAAGTTATATATTAAATATGATTATATATAAACTGATGATACAATGTCAATAGGATTTATGGATAAAAGAGCAAATTATTAAGCTGAAATACGAACGTACTATTAAAAATAAACAGGTATTTATATAATATGCTGCAATATGTATGAATTATGCGTATAATATATCTAAAGAGAGAAAAACATATCAACATTATCAAGTTTGTTGAACTTGGCAGCTGAATTGTTATGAAGTTTATTGACAAGCTAAAATACAGGATGCTATAATCGCATTAGAAATCACAAAGAAAGTCTGAAATGTAAAACATATTTAAGCATTTTGACATTATTTTAATTTTATAACGGATGGAGCATTTAAATGAAAAAAACAATATTGCATATGGATTCGAACCCAAATAGTATGCCAAGAAAGAAAAAGAAGGTAAAGAGAGGATTTCATATAACTGCTGTTCTTCTTCTATTGATTATATTTGCAGTGTATTTTCTGTTTCCTTTTGTATGGATGCTGTCAGTATCCCTGCAAACGGAGTCAGAGTTAATGGTCTCATCTGGATTTTGGGATCAATTAATACCGAACGAATGGCGATGGAAGAATTACATAGATGTCTTTCGACAGATTCCCTTTTTAAGGTATTTCTTTAACAGTGGAATTGTCACCGGGCTTACCGTTATTGGTACAACCATATCCGCTTCCCTAGTTGCGTACTCCTTTGCAAAACTTAGATGGCCTGGCAGAACGTTAGCTTATTCCATTATGCTTGTAACCATGATGATACCGGCATCGGTTCTGATGATCCCTACCTACAAAATGTACAGCTCCATGGGGCTGACGAACTCCTGGTGGCCACTGATTTTGCCGGCATTCTTAGGAGGCGGGGCGGGCAATATCATTCTCATTGAACAATTTTTTAGAGGTGTTCCAAAGGAAATTAATGAAGCAGCAAAGATCGATGGTGCAGGAGAGCTGTCCATATGGCGGAAAATTATGTTACCGCTTTCGAAACCGGTCATTGCGACGGTTGCTGTCTTTGCATTCCTTTTTTCCTGGAATGATTATATGGGGCCGCTGATTTATATCAATGATAGCAATTTGACTACGGTTGCATTAGGATTACGAGCATTTTTTTCACAGCAAAGTACAAACTGGAGTCTGCTGATGGCCGGTTCCATCATTTCGATGTTACCAAATATAATCATTTTTATATTCTGCCAGAGATATTTTTTGGAAGGCATGAAGTCCGGTGCGGTTAAGGGATAAGTTAAATGGGGGAGCAACCCATTTTCTTAGTAATAGACTTTTTAATTATAATGGAGGAGATCATATGAAGCAAAGAAAAATTAAGACCCTAATCTGCCTGCTGGCAATCGCGATACTTGCCACAGCAGCAATGACAGCTTGTTCATCTTCAGGGAAAGGGGAGAATGGTGACGTTAATCTACAATTCTGGTCCATATATCCGGAAGGAGATCCAAACTATGCTTGGACATGTTCCGTTATTGACCGGTTTGAACAGGAGAATCCAGGTATCCATATTGACTATACGGGAATTTCATTCTGGGACTATTTCACGAAAATTACAACATCAATGACGGATCCGAATGGACCGGATATCTATATCCAGACCATTAAAGATAATACGGATCGTGCAAAGGGCGGAGTATCTATGGAGCTGTCGCAGTTCTTTGATGAGTCAATGAATGCAGATTACTTTTTCAAAGAAGACCTGATTCCTATGACCTATGAGGATAAGGTATATGGATTGCCATATGCTTTGGATAACCGTATTCTTTATTATAATGTCGATCTGGTAAATGAGCTGAGTCAAACTACAGATGCACAGTGGCTTGCTACCAAGGCAGCGCAGCTGGAGGGAAGTACAATTACAGGAAAGCCTTCGGATTTGATTGATAAAGATGGTAATGTCCGGGCACCGCAGACCTGGGACGAACTGCAGGCATATCAGGAATTGTTGACGAAACAGGAGAATGGTAAAATCACTCAGCTGGGATTTGATGTAGCGGTTGGTAATTGTATGTTTGTTAACACAGTATGGAATAAAGGCGGCGATTTCTTTGATGAATCCGGCAATTCCACTATTACAACTGACCCTGGAGTACGGAAAGGATTTGAAACCTGGTTCAACCTGACTCATACCTTCCCTGCAGCAAAGGTAAATGCATTTCTTGGCTCTGCCGGGGAAAGTACGACCAACCTTTTTTGGAACAAAAGTGTTGCTATGATGATTTCAACGAATGAAGTTCCTTGGCAGAATGACCGTCTTCCGGAAGAAAAACAGCTTCATCTTGGGGCGGCTCCGATTCCTTACGATCATATAGAAGAAAACAGATTTAATTTTACCGGTGGTTTTTCTATTGAAATTGCTAACAGACTTTCTAAGAAAAGTAAGGCGGTGCAGGAAGCTGCATGGAAATTTACCAAATATATGTGTAGTGATGAAATTCAGAAAGAAGTACTTACTGAATCGAGTAATATGCCGGCCAATACAAAGATTTACGATGATTTATTCAAGGAAATAACAGATCCTGTAAAACAGGTGGTGCTTACAGAAATGTCTTATCGAAAGCCTTATCAGTATATATATAATGCCCCGAATTGGTGGGGAGAAGTTCAAAATATTGTAACAGATATGGTAGCAGATAAGTATACCGTAGAGGAAGCACTTACTAATTCAGAAAAGGCAATAGAAAAGCTAAAGGCATCCTACTAAAATGTGAATGATTGAAAAGCATAATTTATACTGGGAAGTTTGTATCAATGAGTTTGTGTCTGCGCGGCATCCACAAACTCCATACTTCTAAAAAAGCCGTGCAGAAATGAGTTTAAAATGACAAACGGAAAGAAAAAACAAAAATCAAATAAATATAACTACCGGGAGGCAGTAATTGGTGTAATTTTTGCATCACCATGGATTATCGGCTTTGTTCTGTTGACGGCTTTTCCATTGATTTATTCCTTCTATCTGTCTTTTACAAATGCAACTACCTCCTCCATGGTTGTTGAGTGGAGAGGGCTGCAAAACTATAAGACCATCCTGACCGATCCGGAGTTTTGGAAAAGCGCGCTTTACACGGTGGAATATGTCTGCCTTAGCGTACCGCTTAATCTGCTGTTTTCGTTATCGCTCGCCCTATTGTTGAATGCTAAGGTTCCGGGAAGAAAAGTATTCCGTGCTTTGTATTATATTCCTACCCTTGTCAGCATCGTTTCCGTTGTTTACCTATGGAAGCAGCTGTTAGGGCCGTCCGGCGTTTTCAATATGCTGCTATCCCTGATTGGGATAGAGGGACCGGACTGGTTTCATGATTATCAATGGGCAACGGCAGGTCTGGCAATTATGGGAATGTGGAGCGTTGGAGGTACGGTAATCATATTCCTGTCCTCTTTAACGGATGTACCAGTGGAGCTATATGAAGCCGTTGATGTCGATGGCGGAAACGCAATAACAAAGTTTTTTCACGTTACTATTCCGGCTATTTCACCGATCTTTTTTTACAATTTGTTAACAGCTACTATCGCCGGATTTCAGATATTTGTACAGCCAATGCTGATGACCGGCGGCGGATATAATACGAATTACCTGGGTTATAACGTCTACTATACCGGTTTTACGGTGGGCAGACAGGGATATGCATCTGCAATGTCCTGGATTATGCTGGCAATTATCGCGGTATTTGTATCGCTGATCCAGCTGGCACGTAAGAAATGGGCATTTTACAATAATTAAATTAGCAACCCAAAAGGGAAGCTGAAATATTCGTGCCGCCATAGGGCGGAGGAACGGGAGAGAGATATGAAAAAATCAAAAACATTTTTTTCAAAAATTGCACTTATGGCAGTTTTCCTTCTGGCAATGCTCACAATGTCAGGTTGTACAGCGGTTCAGATTTCTGCAAATTTAAAACTAAATGAAGATGGCACAGGAAGTAGAACAATAACGGCCTCCATTGCTAAAAATGATTATCAGGATGGATATGGAAGCGCATACTATTATCTTACGAAGCATGGTGACGAGCTGGCCAAGTATCTGCAGGATACTTATACCAGTGCAGTCAAAGGCAGCAAAGAATGGCTTAATATTACGGTTGATGATACCGGTAAGGAATGGGAAACCGTTAATCTTTCCTTCGATTTTACTTCCTTTGATGATTATAAAGCAAAGCTTGCATCCTTAGCCTATGATCCGGCAGCAGCAGCTGCCTATGCAGAACCGGAATTAATTACGAATGAGGATGGCACCATTACCTATAAAGAAAATGCGGCAGCCTTAACGGCGGTATTCAAAAGCATCCAAACAACCATTATGAAAGACAACACCATGTTTGATATCAACTGTACAAAGGATGGTAAGGCCTTAAATGATGGTTCCGCAGATCTGAAATCTCTTACCGACAGCGGCGTAGAACTGATGAAGCCGGATTACGGTAATGCGATGACAATTCAATTCGGTGCCAATGAAGCTGCTCCGGTGGAAGCAGCGGATGGGGTATATACAGTAACCGGCAGTTATTCCGGCGGTGTCACTGCAAAAGAAAAAACAGAACATGTTACATCCAATGTTTTAAATTACGGCTTTAATGGAGATCTGAAAAATGCCGGGACAGAAGCGGAAAATGACCTTACCTATGGGAATGGCTCCACCGAAGGCGGTCCGATATTTACCGAAGGTATCGACGGACAGGCGATTCAATTGGATGGAAATACTTATCTTGCTTCTCCAAATAAAACATATGCTTATGATGAAATGACGGTCAGCTTTTATTACAAAATGGATGCCTATACGAATACAGATACTGGTGCGAATATGATTATCGTTCCGGCAGGTCTTGGAGCATTAGGTGCCGGTGTGATTGATCTGGAATTTATAAAAGATAGTGAAGCGGAAGGTGTGCAATTACTGGCAAAGATGAACAGTGCCGATTGGCAGACGCAGGATAAGCTATATTCCGAAGGTTACTTCATGGAGCTTCACCTGGAAGAATGGCATAATTATACGATCGTTTTTCAAAATGAGTATGATGAGTTTGGCAATATCAATGATGCCTTTATCTATATGTATATTGATGGCCAGCTGGCAGTAAAATCCAGATTGTCCGTAGCTGCCGGTCTTCCCTTTAGCTTAGGAAGCTATGATGATGGCTCTTCCGGAACTCCGAATGGCGGCTTTAATGTCGGCGGATATTATGAAAATGAAACAGTGAAGAGAGCATGTACAGGTGTGCTTGACAACTTAATGATATTTGATGGTGCACTTTCTGAAGAAGATGTAAAATCACTATGCTATACGACGGCAGTCAGCAAACCGTACGATCCTGCGACTGAAGATGTGATAAATGCCGAGGAGAAGGAACCAACGGCACTGCCGGCGGAGGATGAAACATCTGAGACATCCGATAAAACAGCAAATAAGAATTATACAACGATTGTTATTATATCCGCAGTAGCCGTTGCAGCCATAATTGCTGCATATATATTCTATAATAATAAGAAGAAAAAATAAAGCAACCCGCTTAGAAAATCGGTAATCATAGGGAATCAAATAGGGAAAACTGCTGATATAATGCGTTTTCCCTATTTGATAGATGGATACGCCAAAAAGGGAAGGAGAATGGGATTGCATACAGGAAGAAAGAAGATATTCCCGTTTTTAATCATTATAATGGCAGTGCTATCTGCCTGCAGTAAGAGCAATACACCATTTAACAACGAATTACCAAAAGCGGATGAGAAAGTGAAGGAGGATGATTTTATCGCTGCCACAGTTGTTCAGGAGGTTGGGACAATGCTTAAATTGAGCCCAATGGATGAAAGTTATAAGGCAATTGCCGATAATTCTGGGATGAGCGGAAGCTATGGAAGAAACCATCTTCATTCCAACTTGGCCCAGGATATGTACAAAGGGGATAACACAGAGTTTGTATTTGATATTGGGCATATTGAAAAATTAGGAGAGCTGTATCTATGGAATTATAATGGGAAGGGGGATACGAACTGCGGTTTAAAGGAAATTGCAGTCTCCTGTTCCGAAGATAATATAACATATTCTGAACCGGTAAATTGCACATTGACCCAAGCCTCGGGAGAAGAAGGTCTGAAAGCCGAAGGTCTTGCGGACCGGAACACAGTCAATTTTAACGGAGCTAGTGGGCGGTATCTGAAAATCACGGTATTATCGAATCACGGCGGCAGCCAGAATGGTTTAAGTGAAATAAGGCTTTACCGCTATAAGCAGCCGATCATAGCGGGAGAGAACATCTCCTGTTCCCCATTGGAACGCTATAATAACGGTAAATGGTCCGCTAAAGCGGAGGATTATAATTTCGTGAACGGCACCGGTTTAAGTGATTTTTCAAGAAATGCAACGCATGATAACCGGCCGGAGCATATGTACACCCAGAAGGCTTCTGCGATTGATTTTATCATTGATCTTAAGGGGGAATATCCCGTATCGGAACTGGTTCTTTGGAACTATAATGATCCCGAACATCTGGATTACGGACTGAAAGAATTCCGCTTAAAGATATCCAATGACTGTACCACCTGGAAGACACTTGGTACTTACACGTTAGAGCAGGGGGACGGAAGTGAAGCGCTAGAACCTTCCTTGGTAATACCCATGAATCATGTACAGGCGCACTACCTTCAGCTTGAGATCAGAAGTAATTATGGTGGCGAATTCGTCGGTTTAAGCGAAGTCAGTGCTTTTTTAGGGGAAAGCTGGTATTGCGATGAAGTACCGGATTACACAGCACTCCTGTCAAATTATGAAGGCTGGTCCGGAGCGGACGGCATCTATACGGTAAACCTGGATGGCCGGGATTACAATCCGGAACGGGATAAGTCCGAACTGAATACCTTTTTTGTATTCAGTGATACGATTGTCTCCTCGGTTGATCCGTTGACAGATCGCCGAAAGAATGTGAGCATGGTGAATAATACGAGCGCCCTTCTAAAAGGAGGAGCACCGGATCCAAATCATATTCAGTTTTATCTTCCGCAGGAGGAGAAGACGGCAGGTATTATTCCGAACCCGCCGATACCTGCAACAAAGGAAGGAAAAAATATTTACTATTGGCTTGGGGATATCTTTGTAATCGGAGATAAGCTTTACGTATATTGTCTGCGAATCGATTCTGTCGATACGATGCTTGGCTTTTCACAGATTGGCGTTGATCTGGCAAGATATGATATAGTAGACGGTGCAGTAGACTATGATTCTCTTACGATTATCAATGATGAGAGAAAGCGGTTATGTGATGTTTCTAATGAAAATGCAGAGTTTTACTTTGGCGGAGCTGTGTATCAGAATACGGAGGACGCAGGAGCAACCAATCCGGATGGCTATATCTATGTATATGGGTATAACGATGTTGAAAATGTAGGACGTGAACTTGTCGTTTCTAGAGTAAAGCCCGAGAATATAGAGAAATTTGATTCCTATGAATATTTGGATAATATGGGTAATTGGGGTAGTGAAGTACCTTCCGCCTTTTTATATCTGGAGGATGATGTGGCACCGGAATGCAGCGTGTCGCAGATACAGTTCGGAGAAAACAAGGGAAAGTACCTGTTTGTATGGTCTTATTTAACCAACAGCCCAACCATTAAGGCATCAATTTCCGACACACCCTATACACCCTTCCGGGATCAGACAACGATCTATACCCATGACACCTGCCTGACCACGGTGGGAAAGGGCAACAATACCTATAATGCAAAAGCACACCCCGCCCTTTCCGGGCCGAATGAGCTTCTTATCACGTATAACGTGAATGGCGAGGATTGCTTTGTCTATGGGGATATTTATCGCCCAAGATTCCTGCGGCTTGCCAGGGTGGCAGGGAGATAAGAAAAAACGATTCGCATAGATTTGATTTTTCGTTACTATTCACACCCGACATGTATATCATTTTATGATTACGACAAATGATATCCGATAAGGAGTATTTGCATTCGTTGGTACTTTGGCTCCGTA
>ENA-UOOK01004476-UOOK01004476.1-fermentation-metagenome-genome-assembly--contig:-NODE-4476-length-14936-cov-6.594046_pt1 | contig 14936 bp, 10 predicted proteins | sample MGYA00245777_ERZ724023 | MGnify/ENA primary metagenome ERZ724023 (study PRJEB28704, sample SAMN03018312) | fermentation metagenome | biome: anthropogenic terrestrial biome; feature: soil; material...
TAACTTTTAAAGCAACCATTTGAGCTTACTTTTTCACAAAGTGCAGAAGAGGCGGAATTTGTCAAAATCGATCTTATCCCCGTAATTGAACTTTCCGTATAGGTTTTCCAGAGGGGTAAGCCCGCCGACCATCGGATATTTCCGTTCCAGCTGACGCAGAAAAACCACCATCACGCGCCGGACTTCGCCTTGTGTTGTACCGGAAACAGTCACGAGACGCCTGGCGGGATCAATGGTACAGCCATTGGTTTTCGCTCCGGCGTCAAGCAGAACCTGCCAACCGGAATAGGCGGGGTCGTATCCGACACTGAACTCCGGCATGGCGGTGTTGCCACGGATGCCGTCTTCCCAGTCATATTGGCGCGCAAACTCGGCCAGCAGGTCCGCCGTACCGCGTTCAAAGCCCAACCGCCAGGTGCGGATGGCCGCTTTACGAACAACCCCCTGACCGGCAATCAACCGGAAATCAGTCGTCTTGCCGTTGAATAATTCCAGTTTATCGAAATCGGCGGCGCTGAAATTCAGCACATGGTTGCGGTATTGGACCTGCACGGTATTTTTACCGGCGGCGAGTTCCAGTGTTCCGTCCGCCACAGGCTTGCCGTTCAATGAAACCGATTCCACACGATAAAGCGGCTTGAACGGGTTCAGTTCCAGTTTACCGGCTTTGGCGTTCTCCAGAACCAGCTCGACGGTCATGCTCAGGCCGTCACCGGTGAAACGGCTCACCACGGCCACCGGACCGGCGCCCTGCCAGAATGCCAGCGCTTTCCATGCGCCGGCCCGACGCGGGGGAATAACAGTACTGAATCGGACTTCCGAATCGGTGATTTCACTCCGGCAGTCGCCGCCGTAATAATTGCCGGGGATCAGGCCGCCGCCCACATATTGACGGTTCAGTACAATGTCGGCGCGCTCCGCCTGCGGCCGGTTGTTACCGGCAAGGAATACGGAACCGAAACCCTCGCCGCCGCGCTTGAGCCAAAGCGGTTTATTGATGGTACCGCCGCTCAGAAGCCGCCGTCCATAGGTGGTGCTCTCGATCAACAACGGCTGATATTCAAGCATATTTTGTTTGCCCCACATATAAGAGGCGGGATCGAGCTGGATGCCGTGTTCCAGCGCATACAGCATCAAACGGTCAAAATGATAGCGCAGGAAACTGCGCATTACCGCCGGTTCGCTGAGCACGGAACCCGGGTCCGACAGGCGCCGAAAGCCATAGTCTTCCAATCCGGTCATGGCGGTAATCGGCTTATCGCCGAGGGTCTGGCGCGAATATTCCAGCGCCGCGCCGTTACCGCTCAGGTTTTCGAAATAAAGCGCCCCCTCCACCGCCAGCGCAGAGGAATACGCCTGTACGGTATAGGAGAACCAGGAGCCGTCCGACCAGATCGAGGCCTTGTAACCGTTGCTGCGCAGGCTGTTGATGACTTCATAACGCGCCTGGCGGCCCATCGGCGAACGAACAAACGTGCCGAGGTCATGGGAAAACGAACGTCCGTTGGTTTTGCGGGCGATTTCATCGTTGAAACGGAACAGCGCGCCGGAAGTGCCCATGTCGTTGATCCAGCCCGGCGAAAGATCTTTCATGCCATGATTGAAATATTTCACGGTCTGGTCGATAATATGGCGGCCGACCGGCGTCCGGTATTCATTGATCGAATAGAACCCGCTGAGCGAACCGGCAAGCGAATAATAGTATTGCCCGAAACAGAGCGGGTCGTCGTTCGGCGTGTAACTTGGCCAAAGTTCGCGGACCAGCCACTCCGGCATCTGGTCGGGGCAGTAATGGAAACGCCGGACCGGATACGCCTGGTCGAAGGAACGCTTGTGATCATAGTAAATACATTCGCGGAGCGTATCAAGATTGTCCCACATTTTTTCCATGCGGGCGGCATGATTCCAGGATTTATTGTCGCGGTATTTGTCCATGCCCCAGAATTCCTCCGTACCGAATTCATTGCCTTTGGTGTGCGCCGGACCGTGCCCCCACAGCCCCCCGGCGAATCCAGCCCGCTGCATGTTGATCAACGGTGACGAAACAAGATACTGGGTCGCGGGAAGATAGCTGTAGCGGGTCACCTCCGGGTCCAGGCGGTAAAACTGCGGAAATAGTTGATGATAGGAATCGACGGCTTCAAGTGTTCCGAACTTTCCGTTGCCGCGCCCGACCACAAACTTGATCGTGAACGTTTCACCGGGCGACAGCGCCACCCGGGTTCCCTGCCCGATGACCGGAACGGCACCAGGGATGAAAACATTGACCAGATCGTTGTAAGGATGGGACGGGTCAAGGCCGACGGCCATAAACCGCCCGGCATCCGCCGCGGCATCCGCCGCGGCGACCACCGGAAGCGTACAGCGGTAGGTGTCACGATAACGCTGGAACTGCAAATCTGCACGATGTTCGGTACCATCGAAATATTCACTGGGCGTGAACGGCACGGGCAGAGCCAGAAAAGCTTCCAGCCATTGTTCTTTGCCGCTGTGGTTGGTCAACTCGACTTCCCATTGGACAGTATTCGGATTCAGGTTGACAATCCGGCTGCCGGCCGTCACTTCACCGAATTTCCGGGTAAAAACCGTGGTTCCCGATTCATTTTTTACCGACCCGGCCGGAGATGCGGCCAGTTCGGTTCGTTCCAACCCGGCATAAAGCCTGATCGCCTCACCCCCCGGTGCGGAAAACAGCTTTTCCCGAGCGGCGGCATCAAACAGAAAATCGGTCATTTTCGGCTTTATGCTTGCCGAAGCAACCATACGAAAAGGACGTTCCATTTTCTGCGGATAACGCGTTATTCCGGGAACGCCGGGAAAAGCGGCCGCCGGACGCTTGCCGTCGCGCCAGTTCGGTTCGAAATCCGCCGGGTAACGGACCGTGTCGGAAATACGCAATTCGTCGAGAACACAGTCGGCCATTTGCAGATAACGCACCGGATTGGCGGCAATCGCCAACCCGTGTTTGCCGGTCATGTCCCAGGCGGTCACGAGCCGCCCATCCAGATAAATGGCTCCTTCGCCGGGCGACCAGCACAGGGCCAAATGATGCCAGTCCGCCGTCAATGCCCGTTTGAATCCGGCAACCTGATTGAAGACAATCCGCTCCTCCAGATATTCTCCGTTCAAAAATGGCAGCAGAAAATTCAGGTTATAGGTATTAAACCCGATCCGGGTCCCGGTATAGTATCCCTTGGCGTGTTTGACCGTGCGGGTGACGAAGGCGTTGAGGAAACCGCCGCCGGGGACTCCGGCGTCTTTCGGCGTAATCGGCTTGACCCAGCATTCGAAAGTCCCTTGACGGTAATTGATGTTGCCGTCGGGATAAAGCCCCCAGCCCGCATAATACGCCGTATAATCCTCGGTTTGCAATTTGTCCAGCGTAAAGGAGCTCTGGCGCAAGTCAAGCCCCCTGCCATAATATCCTTCGGTAAGGGATGCGCCACTGCCGGCGAATTTCTTCCAGCCCAGGCTGTAATCGGCCTGTTTCCAGCCGTCTTCAAATCCTGCGAGAAGCAGGGTGTCGGCATCCGCCTTGAACGGCATTCCGGCCATCGAACTCACGGACAGAGCCGCGGACAAGCCGGTTAATAAAATCTTTCTTTTCATAAAACTCCTTCGTTTATTAATACCGTTTCATCGCCAACCCAAAAATTCTTCAAACTGAAATATTCGGACTGGCGGGCAGACAGCGTTTCACTGTCATACCGCATCCGGGCTGTCCTGGTTTGGTGTATGATCGTAATCTCAGAATTGATTCAGCAGCCGGGGATCGAAAAATTCATCTTTCGTCCCTTTCATCAGACGATAATAGCCGTTGTGGACGCTCGAAGCGTGACCGTCCGCCCAACCGATAACCGCGCTTTCGTTGTTGTGACGGTCGGCAATGCGACGGTCGCTGTAAGTCCCCCCAGCCGGAAGCTGATTCAATGGACGGCGGTAACAGAGCGCACCGCGCGGCGCGGCGGCCCCGATGGAATTGCCGTCGATATCACCGATCGTAACAGTGGCACTGGGCTGGCGGGCAGCATTGAACCGTATCACCGTTCCGAGCTCGCCGGTGTCGATGAAATACGGATTACCGCCATAAGTCACATGCCCCCATGAAAAATGAACTGCCACCGTGCTCGGTATCTGGTTGACATATGGATAAGTACCCGCTTCCGGGCAGATAAAACTTTTTCCTTCCACCACCTTGTCCCGCCACAGGATTTCAGCCCATGAGGCAGTAGTGCCGCTGCCGCCGCGCGGCGGCAGGAAACCGTTATTCGTATCGCCATAGGCAAGCATGGCAAGCAGAAGCTGTTTCTGATTATTCAGGCATTGGCCTTGACGGGCTTTGCCGCGAGCGCTGTTCAGCGCAGGTAGCAGCATCGCCGCCAATACCGCTATAATAGCAATAACAACAAGAAGCTCAATAAGTGTAAAATTATGGCGGCTTTTTATTCTCACAAGGTTTCTCCTTTGGTATAAATGGGAGTGATATTAATACTGACGCTTTCCGTAATCGTACGGGAGCCGGCTGTCTGTTTGATCAATTTGATGATCTGGCTGATCACCTGGTCCGGATTGGTGGAAATACAGGAAGAAACATAGTTCAACCCTTCAATCCGGCTGAAATCGGTGACCAGAAATCCGAAGTCCCGCGGCAGTTCAAACCCTGCGCGCCAACAACAACGCGCCACTTGAAACGTAAACGTCCCGGTACTGGCAAACAGGCACCGCCCCTGCCCCCGATTCAACTCCAGCCATTCATAGACTTTGCGGTCCGATTCGGCAAGGCGCAGCCGCATATCCGTATGATCGAATTTGAGCGTCTCATACTCCAGCCCAAAGTACCGGCAACCAGTTTCAAACCCCTGCCAACGCAGGCGCGCGCTGCTGTTTAATTTCTCATCGTATCCCAGATACATGATCTGCCGGTATCCGTGCTCTTTCATGATCCTGGCACCCAGAAATCCGAATTCAAAATGGTTGATCCCGATCTTCGGAAACACGTCCGGAATATCCTGATAATCGTAAAAAATCAACGGAAAATGCTTTTCCAGCGCCATGCTGAACGCATCCACCCAGTGCATGCTGATATCGGGATGAATGATGATCAGGTCATGTTCCCGACGCTCGATAATCCCCATCACGGCACGGTTGAACGCTTCCTCAGAACCTTCGCAAACAATGGTTTCCAGCCGGATATTCTCCTGCGGCGCCATCAACCGCAGCATCTCATTCATGCGCACATGCAGGGCGGCGGCGAAGATATAGGCGACCTTGACCGGTTCCTTGCCGCAGGTAAATTCGGTGTTGACGAAATAACCGCTGCCACGCTTGCTCCCCAGATACCCCTCCTGAACCAGCTTCTGCAACGCGCGGTGGACCTTATTGGAAGAAAGCCCGAATTCGGCGGCATAGTCGCGTTCGCTTTTCAGCGAACTCCCCAACGGGTATTCACCGTGAAAAATCCGGTCTTTTATCACTTTCTCAAAGGCCTGGGACATATGAATTTCCTCAACTGCTTTAAATTACTATAATAATTATATAGCAAAATAGAGTAGTTGTCAATCCCCGGAAGTGAATAAATATGGATTTTTCCGTCTTTTTCCCGGAAATCCGTCAGATTGCAGAAAGTTTGCGCATGGAATTCCGGTACTGCCGCAGCGGTGTCCGTCGTATTTTTTACGGTCCGATAAAGAGGAGCGATATCATAAAAAAATGCAATTCCGCGCGACTTCTCCAACCACTAATGAAATCATATGAAGTTGCAGGCAGGCTTCAGTCGGAATCTTTCCATTTCAGGACATAAAAGAGGTCAAAAATCGTGTGATACCGCCGGCGGCAACAGTTTGCGGTATTCGTCCATGGTCAGGGACGGAACCAGTTGAATCCCCCCCTCGGAACCCTCGTTATTCAATAAGGACTGCATCATATTCCAGGTTTCTTTCCCCAATTGCCGGGCATTCGGGACGCGCCATTCGCCCATCACCCGGTGTTCGACCTGATCCGAAAAAACAATGGTCGAATTCCAAATTTCACGGGCATCGGGACGCGCCTCGACCACCGCATTGAACTGTGCTTCGTCAGGCAGATGCTGGGCGAACATGATGAAACCGGCGTCGGAATAATCCGTCTCCCGCAGCCAGTCGATACCGCTGACAAAGATTTCCTGCAAGCCCAGTGTTTCGCATTCAAGCATGATGCCTTTGCGGATTTCGTTGCCGTCGCTCGAATACGGATTTTTGCGGGTAATGGAGAATATCCGTTTTTTCCCCTGCGCGGCGAATCGCCTCACCAGCATCCGCGCGTCGTTGACATAATCCGTATCGACCACACCGATATTCGGCGCGGAGCGATAACGGCGGTTCACCACCACCATCGCCATGCCAAGTTCGGCAATCTGGTCGGGCACGCTGTTTAAATTCAGATAACCGGAAAGGATAATGCCGTCGAGGGCACGATTCTTGATGCGGTTTTTCACTTTTTCGTCCCAACCGAAAAAAATGGACAAGTCGTATTCCGTACTGGCGAACTCCTGGCTCAGCGAATGGAGAATATGGAGTTGATTGGTCGAGATGGAATTTTGACAATGCCGAGAAAACAGCAGTCCGATTTTGTAGGTTTTCCGATTGGAGAGAGAACGTCCGATCGGACTTGGCTTGTATCCAAGGTCGGCGGCTACGGCCAAAACCCGTTCGCGGGTCTCCGGGCTGATCAGATCCCTTTTGCCGGGCGTGAATACATAGGAAACGGTAGCCACGCTGACGTTGGCGGCTTTGGCGACATCTCTGCATTTGGCCATATTGGAAGTTCCTTATCAGTTGGTGATCCGTTTTTTCAAGTCGGACGGGCTGGAGACACCGGGGAATTCCTGGTATTTCAACGATTCCACGTGCCCGTCCACGCAACCGATCACGCAGGCACCGCTGTATTGAGGATTGCCGCTGTGGCGGAAATGAGGATGACGATTGGCGGTGTCGTCTTTGTAATTGAATCCATATTCGCCGGTGTTACCGGTCGGGCTGTACCAGTCGCCATGCAGGATCAGAAACGAGGGTTTGGTAATGGCGGACAGTTTGCGGTGTTTCCAGAAATAATTCAAGTTCATGCCGATTGTCCATATGCCGGAACCGCCGACATATTTGGCGGCGTCGGGACAGCGGGTCAGGATTTTATCGTTAGGCAGATGATTGGTTTCGCGCATGATCGCGAACCAGTGCTGGTTGTCGCTGGGGGTGGCAGAACGGCTCAAATCCTTCTTGCCCGGCAGGTAACTATCATTATCCGAGGCATACATCATGAATGCCGCCCCCAATTGTTTCTGGAGGCTGGAACACTGGGCCTGGGTCGCTTTGGCACGCGCCATGTTCAACGCCGGCAACAGCATCGCCGCCAGGATGGCAATGATCGCGATCACGACCAGGAGTTCAATGAGGGTAAAATTCGTTGAAGTTTTCATGTTTCACGTCCTTATTCCGTAATTAAAATGTCGGAAGCGATGTCTTTGCCCGAAAATTCATATTGACCGGGACCGACTTTCCGGGTGTGACCGTAAAATGAACGCAGTTCCCGATCCGTTCCGACCTTGAAAACCGCCTTGTTCTCACCGGGCCCAACCCCGCACAGGACGACCGCTACGCGCCCCTGACCATCCCGGAATGCCCGGCCTTCGACCTGACGGTTCGCTGTGAAATGCAGTTCCGGCACCTCGGCGGTACTCATGACGAAAGGTTCGAGCATTTTCAGTACCTGTACCGTTGCAACGATTTTCGGCCATTCCGTTTCCGAACTGCCCGGGGCAAATTTTTCCGCTCTCCCGAAGATATCGGCATAGTGATAGAAAATAATGCCCTTCGCCCCGTGAACAAGGCTCTGGAGCGCCATGGTACGGATTTCCTCCGCACTCGGAAAACGAAACTTCTGAAATTCCTCAACCGTCTTGGCCCGGTAAACGCCCCAGTTGAACACCTGTGGAACAGCCCAGACCGGATTTCCCGATACGGAGGCGATGTCCAACAGATGGGAAACCGCCTGGCTCGAACGGGAATCATCATTGACGATCGGATAATTATCAACGCCCGTGATGTCTCCGGCTGCCGCATAATACGGAAAATCTTCAGGACGGAAGGTCAGGACATAAGTCGGATGCCAGGGGTCCGCCTGGCTGACCAACCGGCGCAGACGGAGAATTCCGGGCACTTCACCGCGGGTGTCCTCGTCGCTTAAATACCAGGCAAGCAACGCCGGATGATTTCGAAGTTCCGACACCAGAGCAGTCGTCACTTCGTCAAGTCCCTCCACACCGTCCATCTTGCGCAGTGCGTACTCCTTGCCGGGATACTGGTCCTTCAAGGAAAAAATCAGCTTCATACCATGCTGCTGAAAAGCATCCAGCGATTTTTTCAGGCGTTCCATCCGGGTTGGCGCTTTTCCGCCCAATTCCATGCCGGTACTGCCGTAAAGAAGCATGGTGTTAAACCCGGCTTCCGATAACCGCTTCAGGTCTTCCGGCTTCAACCCGCCGCTAAACATACCGATCGGCATGAACGGCGTGCCGTCGACCAGCAGGCGTTTGTCCTCGTCGATACGGGCGGCGCCGCCGGGAGGCAGTGTTGAAGCGGGGATACCATTCAACTCGAACGTTTCACCGTAAACGATGGAGGAGGATTTCAGGTCGGCCAGTTTCGCCTGGATGGCGACCGGTCCCGGCTGAAGCCCTGCAATTTGCGCGACAAAAACGTTCCCGGCATTCGCCTTCAGCAGAAATTCCTGGACTTTATCATTGTTTTTTACAGTAATCCAGAGGCGGGAATCAGCGGATGGCTTCGGGTATACGGTGAACTGAAGCCCGGTACTGTCGCCGATAACGGTCAAACGGTCGGGACGGTTCAGGATAATGGCATTTTGGGCATCGGTTTTTTCGCGCACCGCCAGATCGCAGAAATAAATCCTGCCGGTATATCCCTTGCGCAGATAAAGGACGACAGCGCTTGAATCCGCTTCCGGATGCGGCGAGAATTGCATCGTCAGCTTCTTCCACGACAATTCATCGGGAAGCCCGAAAGTGGGATAAATGCCGGTGAGGAACTTACCGTTCTTGGATGAATCGATGCAGATACCTCCCGAGTTCCGGTCTTTCCCGGGTTTTAAATTTTCTCCGCGTACCCAGACTTCCGCCTCATAAATGGTACCGGGTTTCAGTCCGGGCAACGGAAAGGGGAGCAGGGCATAGTCGGCCGGATTTGCTCTCTCGTAGACCACCGCCGCAATACCGTTGCGTCCGGAATTAGCTTCCAACGCATAACCATACGGCAACTTCCGACCGCCAAGAGAAGCGAAGGCGTCGGACAATACAACTTCAGGCGCAACGACTTTGGTTTTAAAAGTCCGAACCTGGTCCAATTCATTCCCACGCCCCAGGATCGGCAGGAGAACCATGAACGCAGCCAACCAATAACGGCGCAACAGGTGATCATCATTGAGAATTTTCATTTTTCCTTTCCTTCATATTTTGTCCAGATATCGATTTTTATTCGCATCCTTAATTTAACCGGTTAAATCGTCTCTGTAATAATTATACCGTCAAGAGGAAAATTTGTCAAGAGGGGCCGTGGAATTTTTCTTGAAAAACATGAAACCAACAAGAATGCCCGCTTGTTCCGATGAATATCCATACCGGATATACCCGAACCGGTTACTTCCATTATTGCCCAGCACCTTTACCAGCCTGCATTGCTCGGGCCGCTTTGAGCCGGAATTAATGCGCGCTGGTTTCGATTCGGCTCAATAAGATACGGTTCAATGTTAATACCCTAAAATAAAATTACCAGAAGTTATCCGGCGTTTCGCAAAACAAAATGGCGCATTATTGAAAGATAATGTAATTCCGGCATTGCATAAAACTGAAGTACCGGTATATTAAATACTTTCATTCTTTTAACAGAAGGTTGGTTTCTTATGTTCAGGCCGGTTCTTTTCAATGATCTCAAGCAATATTCGTGGAGTACTTTTCGCAGCGACCTCTTTGCGGGGTTGACGGTAGGAGTGGTGGCGTTGCCGCTGGCAATGGCATTTGCCATTGCGTGCGGGCTGCCTCCCGAACGGGGGCTTTACACGGCGATTGTCGGTGGGTTCCTGGTATCGCTGTTCGGCGGTTGCCGGGTGCAGATCAGCGGGCCGACCGGAGCATTCATCATCATTATCGTTTCGATTATCGCGAAATTCGGGCTGGGCGGATTGGTCATGAGCACGTTCATGGCGGGAGTCTTCCTGATTCTGCTTGGTGTGTTCCGGATGGGCGTATTGATAAAATTCATCCCGTTCCCGGTGGTGGTCGGGTTCACCTCCGGGATCGCGGTGGTGATCTTCTCCACCCAATTGAAGGATATATTCGGACTCTCGGGAACCATGCCGCAGGAATTCATCGGCAAACTGATTTTCTTTGCCCAACATATCCGCGAGGTCAGCTTCCAGCCTTTCGGGCTCTGCCTCCTGACCGTCCTGACCATCTTCGGCTGTCAACGTTTTCTGCCCCGTATCCCCGCGATGCTGATCGGCATGATCATATCCACGCTGGTGGCGCTGGTGTTCAAACTGGATGCGGAAACCATCGGCGTTCGCTTCGGGGACCTCCCGACCTCCCTCCCCCGTCCCACCCTGCCTGAAATCAATTTCTCGGAAATCGGACATCTGTTCATGCCGGCGGTAACGATTGCCCTGCTCGCGGCCATCGAGTCCTTATTGAGTGCGACCGTAGCCGACGGTATGACCGGCGACCGCCATCACTCGGACGTGGAACTGGTCGGACAAGGCATCGGCAACATCGGCGCGGTGATTTTCGGGGGCATCCCGGTGACGGGCGCCATCGCCCGTACCGCCACCAACATTCGTTGCGGCGGTAAAACTCCGGTGTCCGGGATTATCCACGCAATAACCCTGCTGGCGATCCTGATGCTTTTCGGCTCGTTCGCCAAAAAGATTCCGCTGGCGGCATTGGCCGGAATTATGATCGTAGTCTGCTACAACATGAGCGAATATCACGTCTTCCTGCGGATGTTCCGGGGCCCCAAAAGCGACTGGATCGTCATGGTGCTCACATTCACCGTGACCATTCTGGTGGACCTGGTGGCGGCGGTGGAAGTCGGGGTGTTGCTGTCGGCACTGTTATTCATCCGACGCATGGCGGTCACCGCCGACGTCAAACTCCTTCGCAATGAAATGCAAGATCCCGACGAAACACAACATGACCCGCAGGCCACCAGCGAAAAAGACATTCCGGACGGCGTGGCGGTGTTCGAAGTCCAAGGTCCTTTCTTCTTCGGCGCGGTGAACCGCTTTCAGGACATCGCCCTGGGCGCGCTGAAAGAACGGCCTCCCAAGCTGATTGTGCTGCGCCTGCGCAGTGTCCCGATCATCGACGCCACCGGCTTGAACGTCATTCTGGACTTCGCCCAGCGGTGCGTGAAGAAAAAACTGCCGCTGGTCCTCTCCGGCGTTCAGCCGCAACCGCTTAAAGAATTCAAGAAGTACGGTGTAACCGAGGTCATCGGCAAAGAAAACGTCTGCCGGGATATTGACGCCGCCTTACTCCGGGTGCGGGAAATCCTGGCCCAGAAAGAAGCGGAAGCAGAAGCGGAACACCCCTCCGAGTCCTGATGCCTTCGCCCCCTTCGTCATAACGGCGCAGGGGGCGTATCTTTATTCTACCATAACAGTCAGGATGCATAGTCTTCCACTCAACCCGGATCAATACCTGAGCATGTTGCGCACGGCAAGGCACCGCCGCAACAAGCGCTTGACTGGTTGCCCAAAACAACATACCATTGAATAAAGATTTTTCACCAAACACTACTTTTATAGTTGTATTAATGCCGTTTCCATGCTATTTTATTGGAATCTGCCAGAGAACTGCGGTTGTCCGGTTGCGGAATCAGGAATTCGATGCAGATTTTAATTTTTCCTGACGGATGAGGAGGCTATACGATGAAAAAAGATACTGTTTGCATTCATTCCGCCCGATGTACGAGGCCGGAACACGGCGCAATCACCACCCCGATCTACCAGTCCGCCACGTTTGTCCATCATGGCGTGGAAGACGAATCGGAATACAGCTATTCAAGGCTGCAGAATCCTTCCCGCCGGGCAGTCGAAACGCGAATGGCGGAACTGGAGGGCGGCGTCGACGCGATCGCGTTCAGCAGCGGCATGGCCGCCGAGGCCGTCATGATGAACCTCTTTGAATCCTCCGGCCACATCATTTCCGGGGATGATCTTTACGGCGGCAGCATCCGGCTTTTCCGCCATATCTCGATGCCGTCTGGAATCCGTTTCGACTTTACCGACACCTCCAGGGTCGAAAACATCAAGCCGCTGCTCCGTCCGGATACCAAAGCCGTCTACATCGAAACTCCGTCCAATCCGCTCATGCACGTCACCGACATCCGCGCCGCCGCCGATATCGCCCACGCCGCCGGCGCATTGCTGATCGTCGATAACACCTTCATGACGCCCTATTTCCAGCGTCCGCTGGACCTGGGCGCGGATATCGTCGTCTACAGCGGCACCAAATACCTCGGCGGGCACAATGACACCCTCGCCGGATTCCTGGTTCTTAAAGACAAAGAACTCGCGGAAAAGCTCCGTTTTTATGCAAAAACCATTGGCGCCTGCCTCGCGCCGTTCGACTGCTTTCTGATTGAGCGAGGCCTTAAAACGTTGGCCGTCCGACTGGAAAAACAGGAAGCGAACACCCGGAAAATCGCAAACTGGCTCCGCCAGTCACCCCGCGCCCAAAAGGTTTATTATGTCGGCTTCGAGGATCATCCCGGCTTTGCCGTGACCTCACGCCAGTGCAGCGGCTGCGGAGCGATGATTTCCGTGGAATTCGACAGCGTTGAAACCGCGGAAAACGTCCTTCGCAACGTCAAAATCTTCCAGTATGCCGAAAGCCTCGGCGGCGTGGAGAGCCTGATCACCTACCCAATGCGGCAGACCCACGCCGACATTCCGGAACCGGAACGACTGGCCCGCGGTATTAACGACCGTTTTCTCCGTATTTCCGTGGGCATTGAAAATGCGGACGACTTGATCGAAGACCTTAAACAGGCAATCGGAGGGTGACGAATATGATTTACGATTTCGACCGGGTCATTCCGCGCCAAAACACCAACAGCCTCAAATTCGACTGCGCCATCCGCCGCAAACGGCCGGCCGACATCCTGCCGCTCTGGGTCGCCGATATGGATTTCCAGGCGCCGAAGGAAGTAATCGACGCCCTGGCAGCCAAAGCCGAACACGGTATTTTCGGGTATTCGGAGCCGGACGAAGAATATTTCGCCGCGCTTAATCATTGGTTTCAGACCCGCCACGGCTGGGAAGTCCACCCGGAACAGGTGACGATTACGCCCGGCGTCGTCTTCGCGTTAAGTACATTCATCCGTGTTCTTTGCAAACCGGGCGACGCGGTGATGATCCAGGAACCGGTATATTATCCGTTCCGCCGCTGCATTCTCGATAATCATCGGAAAGTAGTGGTCAACGAACTCCTGTTCGACGGCGAAACATATCAAATCAACTGGCCTGACTTCGAACGCCAAATCATTGAACATCAAGTTAAAGTCCTTCTGCTCTGCAGTCCACACAATCCGGTGGGCCGGGTATGGACCCGGGAAGAATTGACGCGGCTCGGCGAAACCTGCCTCCGTCACGGCGTTTTTGTGGTGGCAGACGAAATCCATCAGGACTTTATTTATCCCGGCTGCCGTCACACGGTATTTCCGACGCTGGCGGACGATTTCGCAAAAATTTCAGCCGTCTGCACGGCTCCGTCAAAAACATTCAACCTCGCCGCGCTTCATACCGCCAACATCATCATTGCCGACCGAAACATCCGGGACGCATTCCGGCGCGAATTGGACCGGGTCGGATACAGCCAGCCCAACATCATGGGACTGGTAGCCTGCCAGGCGGCCTGTCGATACGGCGCACCGTGGCTGGAACAATTAAACGAATATCTTACCGGCAACCTGAATCTTTTCAGGGAATTTCTGGCAATCCGCCTGCCCGAGCTGAAATTGATCGAACCGGAAGGAACCTATCTGACCTGGGTTGATTGTTCAAAACTAGGAATGCGGGGATCGGAATTGGACGACTTCATCACCTATCAAGCGAAGCTCTGGTTGGACGATGGAAATATGTTCGGCAAAAGCGGCAACGGATTCCAACGCTTCAATATCGCCTGCCCCCGCTCAAGATTGCAGCAAGCCCTGAATCAGCTCGAAACCGCCATCCGCGACCGGCAACATTGACAAGAGAAAGCCTGACCGCAGAAAAAAACAGCTTCATGGAAGGGCCGTTCTGAACTCAAGGATGACACAAATTCAGGAAGAAGCACAATAAATCGGAGGAATGAGCTGGATTTCGATTTGTAATTTGCCAAAACAAGTTTATATTATCCACCTTGAAACCGGGATGTGGCGCAGCCTGGATAGCGCGTTTGACTGGGGGTCAAAAGGCCGAGAGTTCAAATCTCTCCATCCCGACCATTTTTTTAGATTTCATCCGCTTCGGCTTTTGATCGAGGCGGTTTTTATTTTGACGCAAATCCCGTTGAACACCAAGGTTTTGCAGATTCCACTTCCGAACGTCATTCCGCCGGAGAATTTCACATTTTCACCGTTCCTGACACCCTCCGGGACCATTGTCGGCCAATTCTCCGAGGGGGAAAGGTCGGCGGCTTTTGGCCTGTCAGAATTATCGGTAAACATTCGTCATAAGTCACTTACAAATAATTTTCCGGACAAAATGTCGCGGTCGAGTTCATATTCTCATTATTTGGTTGGTGGAATCCAATCCTCTATCTTTCTAATTTTTCAGCAGAGAATTTTCCAGCCTTGCAGGCTCCCTGGCTGTTGAATGCGAGATCCTCCGCGCCGGGGGCATAGAAT
>ENA-UOOK01004477-UOOK01004477.1-fermentation-metagenome-genome-assembly--contig:-NODE-4477-length-14932-cov-23.633730_pt1 | contig 14932 bp, 13 predicted proteins | sample MGYA00245777_ERZ724023 | MGnify/ENA primary metagenome ERZ724023 (study PRJEB28704, sample SAMN03018312) | fermentation metagenome | biome: anthropogenic terrestrial biome; feature: soil...
TCACCTCATAATATAATTTGTTATTTTATAATATTCATGAGATAATGAATGTTTCTTAAAATTACTCCGAAACATAAACTTTAATCTTGAGCATACTTGTTTCTTTCACTTACAGCGAGCTTGTCACAGCGTTCATTGTATTCGTGTCCGTTGTGTCCTAAAACATGAACAAATTTAACCCGATGTCTACCGGTCGAATCTAATAGTCTCTGCCACAGTTCCTTATTTAATACAGCTTTTCCATCAGACTTTTTCCAGCCTTTTTTTTGCCATGAAACCAGCCATCCCTTATTGAAAGCATCTGTAATATATTTAGAATCAGTTGTGACTATAACTTCGCAGGGCTCTTTTAAAGCTTCAAGTCCTGCTATTACACCCATGAGTTCCATTCTGTTGTTTGTAGTGTGTTTTTCACCGCCGCTTATTTCTAATTCCCTGCCATTATACTCCAATATTACTCCGTATCCTCCCGGTCCGGGATTCCCACTGCAAGCTCCATCCGAATATATATTGACTTTTTTCATCATTTGACCGCCTTTTAAATTTATCAGTATTAGCATTACTTAGTAACGCCCTTTGGGGTTATGTTATTAAAGTAGTATACAGCCCAACTGAGTAAAAATCAAGAAAAATGCCGGGTATAATTGAAAAAGGTCAAATACGACTGTATTTGACCTTTAAATAAGTACAATTTATCTGCAACCGCCTCTGCCGCCGAGCCAATTATTGTCTCCACCCAGGAACCAGAAAATAATAAAAATTATTATTATCCACTGCAGCCAGTTGTTTTCTCCTCCAACATTGTCACAGCAATCATAGCCTGTTGCTTTTACTTCATCTGACATATATTTCACCTCTCTTTTATATGAGTTAATATATGTAAGAAAAACTATATTGTGAATGATTTACGCAAATGGATTATTATAATATTTCCAGAGTTAAAAGTACAGATTCCACAAGCTCATCGACATTCAGCTTGTCTTCTGACTTTAATATGGAATTTAGCTTAGGATTAATCAAAGGATGCGCCGGTGCAAATACAGAGCAGCAGTCATCATATGGAAGTATGGATGTTTCATATGTTCCTATTTCTCTTGCCCTGTCTATTATTTCGGTTTTATCCATACCGACAAGCGGCTTTAATATAGGCATTTCCACAGCGTTTTCAATTACAGTCATTGACTTCATGGTCTGGCTTGCAACCTGGCCAAGGCTTTCACCCGTTATCAGCATTTCCATATTGTTTTCTCCTGCGATTTTTTCTGCTATTCGCATCATAAACCTTCTTGCTAAGATTGTTGTTTCTTCTTCCCTGCAAAACTCTCGTATAGCCTTGTGTATTTCAAGCATATTTATGCTGAATAATTTTATTTTCCCGCAGTATTCTTCTAAAATTTCTTTTAATTGTTTTACTTTTTCATTTGCCCGTTCAGAAGTAAAGGGGTATGTATGGAAATAGAGTGCATTTATCTCCACTCCTCTTTTGGCAATCATGTAACCTGCAACAGGGCTGTCAATTCCTCCGGATAACAGAAGAAGCGCTCTTCCGCATGAACCTACGGGCATCCCGCCCACAGTTTTGATTTTTTCCGATGATATATAGCAATTATTTTTAATATCAATACATATTTCTACATCCGGATTATGAACATCAACACTTACATCATTGAATGCAGCCAAAATTCTGCTGCCAACCTCTGCGCTGAAATTCATGGACTTTATTGGAAAATTTTTGTCTCCCCTCTTTGTTTTCACTTTAAATGTCTTAATATTCTGCTTTTCTTTAAGATAGCTGAAAAGTTCTATTGATTTTTCAATTATCATTTCAGGGTCTTTGCCGGTCTTAACAGAAGGGCTGATTGTTACAATTCCAAAAACTTTTCTTGTTTTCTCTATAATTCTATCCATATCATCTTCATTTTTTGTCTCTATAAATACTTTTCCAAAATCCCTGTAAATAGATAAGTCCTTAAATTCCTTCAAATTGTAATTGATTTGTTCGATTAATTTATGTTCAAATTTCCCCCTGTTTTTACCTTTTAAAAAAATTTCTCCAAAACTTGCCGCTACAATATTGTACATTTGTTATCCTTTCTTACTTCATGATTTTTCTTATTTCATTAACTGAATTTTTAATATTCTCCACCACATATTCTACTTCATCAGCATTGTTGAAATATCCCAGGCTTATACGAATTGTTCCATCAATATATTCACGATCTAATTTCAACGCTTCCAAAATTCTATTTCCCTTAGTTCTGGAAGAGCAGGCGGAACCAGTTGAAACATAAATACCTTTTTGCTCAAGGTAATGAAGCAACACCTCTCCACGAATATTTTTAAAGGAAACGTTCAGTATGTGCGGAGCACCATCATCTTCCATAGAGCTGTTGATTTTCATATCGCTTATTTCTTCAGACAACCTTTTTGCATACAGCCTTTTCAACTCATCTAATTTATTCGTTTCCTCTTTAAATTCTGAATAAACAAGTTCACAAGCCTCTCCGAAGCCTACTATTCCGGGAGTATTTTCCGTTCCGGGCCGAACGTCTCTCTCCTGTCCTCCTCCAAAAGTTATTGAGTTTAATTTTATGCCTGAACGCACAAACAAGCCTCCCACACCCTTGGGACCGTGAATTTTATGGCTGCTGAATGCCATTGTATCAACAGGCAAATTATTTACATCAATATTTAATTTACCATATGATTGTACAGCATCCACATGAATTTTTGTACTCTTATTTTTATCTTTTACAATTTTTACTATTTTATTTAAATCCTGAACAATACCTATTTCATTATTTACATGCATGACTGACACAAGAGCTGTGTTTTGGTCAACTAACTTCTTTAAGCCTTCAATGTCTATCCTTCCCATTTTATCTGTTTCCACATATCTTATTTCCAATTTATCTTTAAAATAGCTGCATGTGTTATAGACAGAAGCATGCTCTATTCTGGTTGTAACAACGTTTTGTTCTGTACCTGCACCATATAAAATACCGGATATTGCAATATTATTGCTTTCCGTTCCTCCTCCTGTGAAATAAATTTCTTCAGGCTTTGCATTAATAATTTTTGCTGCTGACTTTCGTGCCTGCTTTATTTTTTTTTCTATTTCAAGCCCCATTCTGTGAAGGGACGAAGGATTACCGTAGTAATTTTCATTTATATCAACTATTTGACGTAATACCTGGGGTTTTACTTTAGTTGTTGCACTGTTATCTAAATAAACTTCCATAATAGCCTCTCTGTAAATTATTTATTTTCTTTAAAAATTTTGTAAAAAAAGCTTGCATAAAATACTTTTATTTGCTATAATAACTTATGGTTATCCCCCCCGATAACCAAAATATATTCCCAATACCCCTTTTATGCATATTAATGCTTCACAACAATGGCCATCCGGCCATTTTTGTGTTCCAGCCCTAAACTCCAGACCTACCGACCATTTATAAAGTTTCAGAGTCTTTTTTCTGGAACTTTATAAATGGTCGGTAGGTCTTACGCAGCGCAATCCCAATGTATGCGACCGAAGGGAGCAAATACATTGGTGATGGAGCCTGCGAATATGACTGACAGTAACCTCATTTAATTCTTTTTTTTATCTCTTATCTCTTATCTCTTATTTTATCTCCCTCATCACTTCATCCCTATACAACTCATAAACCATTTTAACAACTTCATTCCCGGCAGACCCATACTCTTTCTCATTTATCGAACATATAGGCAGCACATCGTTGGAGGTTCCTGTTATAAACGCTCCGTCAAAATTTTCAAGCTCTTCATATTTAATTATTCTTCTTTCAACCTGAATTCCGTTGTTTTCACATACTTCAATTACCTTGCTCCTTGTTACACCCAGGAGCACATTTTCATCCGGAGAAGTTACAAGTTTGTTTTCTTTAACAAAAAAAATATTGGATTTACTTCCTTCGCTTACACTATCATCCTCATTGATGAGTATAACTTCAAAAGCATGAGTTTCATCAATAATTTTTTGAATTTTTTCTTTATATTCCGCATGAAAGACTTTTGCATTGGGATTGTTTCTATGCACCTTTGCAGTAACGGTGTGTACACCGGTACAAAATTGTTCTTTTGTCGGATAATGGCTGTCTATAAAATAAAACAGCAAAATTTCACATTCCTTGTAATAATATGACACTCTGACATTACAATTGTCAAATTTATTTTCATCAATCAGAAGTTCAATTGATTTTTTAAAATCTTCATAATTGATATTTCCTCTTATACCGCTTAAATTAATACTGTTCATCAGACGATTGAAATGTTCTTTAAGAAATACAGGGCTTCTTTCAATTATTCTTATAACTTCATATATTTTTGCATTATCCTCTTCCAGTAACTTTTTTAACTCCTCCTTTAAAATTATTTCACCGTTCTTTACATTTTTTTCAGACAATATGTTCATGACAAATCCTCCCAAAATTTATTTATTTCACTAACTAATTCGTCCTTATTTTTTATTTTAACATAGTTCCTCCAGTGTTCAGGAAAAAGTCTGATATATGTTGGCTGACAAAGTCTTGAATCAATGAGAAGAACCACTCCCCTGTCATTTTCGGTGCGTATTACTCTGCCTGCCGACTGCAGAATTTTATTAAATCCCGGATACTTGTAAGAAAAATCATATCCCGAATTGAATTTATTGTCAAAGAAATCTTTAATAATATTTCTTTCAAAAGAAATCTGAGGTATTCCGGTTCCAATTATAACCGCACCTATTAATTTTTCAAGAGGCAAATCAATTCCTTCAGAAAAAACACCACCTACAACTGTGAAAAGCACAACTGTTGATTGTAATTTAAATCTGTCTGTAATTTCCATTTGTTCGTACTCGCTGATACCTTTGTCCTGAAGAATAATGTCAGAAACGTCAAAAAGCTCTTTATAAGTATCATAGACCTTCCCCATAAAGCTGTACGAAGGAAAAAACACCATGTAGTTACCCTTCTTCGATGAAATAACTTCATTTATATATCTGCAGGATGCTTCTATATTTGAATCCCGCACCGCATACTTCATTGATAAGTCATTAGCTACCATAAGCTTCATGTTTCTTTCTTCAAAAGGTGAATTTATCCTTAAAATGTAATCCTTTTCTGTTCCCCCCAGTATATATCTGAAATATTTCAAGGGTGTCAGCGTAGCCGAAAAGAAAATCGATGCCCAGGCATTTTTCAAAATACCCTTTAATATTTCGCAGGGGTCTGTCAAAAACAATTTTACCATTGTATTATTCTTTGAAATCGCAGCGTAGTAGCAAAAATTATCATCAGCTATTTCTGATATTTTAATAAAAAAAGTGCTTTTAAAATAAATGTCAATAAGTTCATCAGGAACGTCATCATTTTTTTTATCATTAATAAATTCTTCTGAAATAGATACGAATTTTCTTAAAGAATTTATTAAGTCAGATGGTTCTTCACTAAAAATAAACGCTTCATCAGAATTTTTCTTTATTTCCAGAAATCTTTTGTTTATATTGTATAGGCTGCTGCTTATTTTTTTATTAATGTCTTTCATTATTTTATATACATCATAAAATTCTTCCTTTATAATTTCGGGGGAATACATGCTTCTTACTCTGTCTTCCAAATTGTGTGCTTCATCAATAAGAAGAATATCATTATTATTTTTAAATACATCATCCCTTTGAAGTGAAACTCTCGGGTCAAAATAATAATTGTAATCACATATTACTGCATCAGACATATATGATAGATCCAGGCTTAATTCAAATGGACATAGTTCATATTTTTTTGCTATATTTTCTATGTAATCTCTGTCGTAGAGGCAGTCATTTTTAATGACATTTTTAAGAGGAGCATTAAGCTTATCATAATATCCTCTTGCATAGGGACAATATTCAGGATCACATTTCGTTTCCTCCATAAAGCATATTTTATCCTTTGCGGTAATAACTGTAGTACGAAGCTTCAGACCCTGCTCTGTCATAATTTTAATAGTGTTATATGCAATCATTTTAGTAGAAGATTTAGCTGTCAGGTAGTAAATCTTGGAATTATTTTTATAGTTTAACGATTTAATCGCAGGAAACAGTGCAGATATGGTCTTTCCCACACCTGTCGGCGCCTGGGCAAACAGCTTTTTTCCTTCTTTAACAGTCCGAAATACAGCAACAGAAAAGTCTCTTTGCCCATTCCTGTATTTATTAAAGGGGAATTCAAGATTATTAACAGTTTCTTTTCTTTCCCTGCGAAGACTGATTATTGTTTTTGCCCAATCAAGATATGAATTTAAAAGGTCATAAAAAAATTTCTCCAGTTCAGCCAATGTATATTCCTGTGATATTATCTTTGTACTACCTGAATTTAGATTATAATACCTGAGCTGCACATTTAACGATTCCAGTTTATTTTCAAGACCGTAGATATACCCATAGCATTTTGCCTGAGCCGTGTGAGCCATATTATAATCTATATCTATTAAGTTCAAGTCGGTATAAGTGGACTTTATTTCATCAATTGTCACCTGGGCATCTTCTGTTATTATTCCGTCTGCCCTTCCTTCGATAGCAAACAATATATTATTAAACTCAAATTCCCTTTTTAAATAAAATTCCTTCTGATAGGTTTCACCCATTTGAGACTGAAGAAGCTTATGAGCTTTAATGCCCTCCAAAGCCCTGTCGGTACTCATTGCTCTTGTGCTGATGTCACCGCTTTTGTATACGAATTCAACCAATTCCCTGACTGAAAGCTTGATGGTTTCCATTATTATCTCCTCACAGACCCATAAAAATAAACACTCGGCAGTGTTTATTATATCAAATAATGTATTAAACATAAAGCTTATTTTAAATATTGTACGCAAGTTACCCGGTTTCCGTCAATAGTAAACTTGTCAGATAAGCCTTCCACCAACATTAGTCCCCTTCCTGATTCACAAAAATCATAGTCACCAAATGCCTTATGTCTGTAGAATATTCCTGAACCTTCATCTGTAACTTCTATAGTAATGCATGAATTATTTATCCTTAGTTTTATAATTATTTGTTTATTTATATCCTGCCGATTTCCGTGCAATACACCATTAATTATTAACTCATATAAAATTATTTTGGTGTTGAAAAAGATATTTTCGGTTAATACTTCCTTGATATTATTAAGTATATCTTCAACAATATTCTTCACGCTGTCAATATCGGTATGGACTTTCCTTTCAATTGTATAATCCATTACAATTCCTCCAGTCCTGTTAAATATACCCTCATTTAAAGTATTTAAACCTATTGTATATAAAATAACACATAATTTACATCATAAGAATTCATATGTTTTTTTTAACCAATTAGCCGCTCAAATAATGTCCATATTTCCTCCACTCCACTTTTTGAAACAGCCGAAAATGGAAATATATAGCTGCTGTCCTTAATATTCAGTGTTTTTTTAATAACTGCAATATTTCTTATTTGCTGTGACCTTGAAAGCTTATCTGCCTTTGCGGCTATAACATATCCCGTATAACCGCAGCTTTTTATCCATTCAAACATCTGGACGTCATTTTTACCGGGCTCATGTCTGCAATCAACAAGCAAAATAACCTCTTTGAGCTGTTCTCTGTTATGTAGATATGTATCAATCATTTTTGCCCATTTTTCCTGTTCCGTCTTTGATACCTTTGCATATCCGTATCCCGGTAAATCAACGAAATTAAGCATATCATTTATATTATAAAAATTAATCGTTTGGGTCTTCCCGGGCTGAGAGCTTGTTCTTGCCAGACTTTTTCTGTTTAACAAAGCATTGATCATCGAAGATTTTCCCACATTTGATTTACCGGCAAAAGCAATTTCAGGTACCGCTGTTTCCGGATACTGATCCCTTCTTGCTGCCGTAATAAGTAATTCTGCTTTTCTGATTATCATAATATCTCCTTTTTAGCAATAGCTTAGCAATAGCTTAGATATTGCTAAGCTATTGTTCACATCAGTGCGTGTTTCACTACATCTTCTATTCTGTCTGCGTACACGATTTCCATTGGACGGATGATTTTTGAATCAATCTTGGAAACATCAGGTTTATTTTTTGTGCTGAGAACAACCTTTTTAATTCCAGCTCTTTTTGCGGCAAGAAGCTTTTCTTTTAATCCGCCTATAGGAAGAACTCTCCCTGTTATTGTTATCTCTCCTGTCATGGCAACATCTTTTCTTACAGGTCTCTTTGTAATAGCTGAAATAACCGCTGTTGCCATTGTAATTCCTGCTGAGGGTCCATCCTTGGGAATTGCTCCTTCAGGCACATGAATGTGTATATCTGTTTCTTTAAAAACAGAGTAATCAATATCAAATTTATCTGCATTTGCTTTAATATAGCTCAATGCGGCCATGGCTGATTCCTTCATAACGTCTCCAAGCTGTCCCGTAAGCTGAAGCTTTCCTGTACCCTTCATGATATTTACTTCAACAAACAAAGTTTCTCCGCCAACCCTGGTCCATGCAAGTCCTGTTACAACACCTATCTGATCCTCTTCATAAACCACATCATAATCATATTTTGGAACTCCAAGATAATTTTTTAAATTTCCAGAATTAATAACCACGGAATTTTTATTATTTTCAACTATTTGAACCGCAGTCTTTCTCATTAAAGTTGCTATACTTCTTTCAAGGCTTCTTACGCCTGATTCCCTTGTATATCTTTCAATTATTTCAGTTACGGCATTTTGAGAAATACTGACTTGCTTTTCTTTTAATCCATGTTCCTTAATTTGTTTTTTTATTAAATACCTTTCTGCTATATTCTTTTTTTCAATATCCGTATATCCTGATATTTCAATAACTTCCATCCTATCCAAAAGAGGCTCCGGAATTGTTGCAGTCGTATTAGCTGTAGTTATAAACATTACATTTTCCAAACTGAAGGGTGCTTCAATATAGTGATCCGTAAATGTTTTGTTTTGTTCAGGATCCAGTGCTTCCAACAGAGCCGAAGCAGGGTCTCCCCTAAAGTCATTTGAAAGTTTATCAATTTCATCAAGTAAAAACACCGGATTATTAACTTTAGCTTTTGCGATGGACGTTATTATTCTGCCCGGAATTGCTCCAATGTATGTCCTTCTGTGACCTCTTATTTCTGCCTCATCCCTTACTCCTCCAAGTGATATTCTCACATACTTGCGGTTCATGGCTCTTGCAATTGATTTTGCAACAGATGTCTTGCCAACTCCGGGAGGCCCTACAAAGCAAAGTATTGAGCCTTTCATGTTTTTGTTAATATTTTTAACGGCAAGGTACTCTAATATTCTTTCCTTCACGTCTTCCAGCCCGTAATGATCCTCAGAAAGTATTTCCCTTGCTTTCTTTAAATCGGTATTATCTTTAGTTTTTTTATCCCATGGCAAATCAATGAGCCAATCAACATATGTTCTTATAACACCTGCATCCGCTGAAGATGATGAAATTTTTAAAAGCTTGTTTACTTCCTTCTCCGCTTTTTCTTTTACTTCCTTGGGCATTTTAGCTTCGGAAATTTTCTTCATGTATTCATCCACTTCAAATTCAGTGCTTTCGTCCTCACCCAATTCTCTTTGTATTGCTCTAAGCTGTTCCTTCAGGTAATAGTCTCTCTGAAATTCATTCACCTGTTTTTTTACAAGGTCTTCAATTTCATTTTCAATTTCAAGTACCTTAATTTCCCTGGACAAGATTTCATTAATCGATTCAAGTCTTTCATAAGGATCAAAGGTTTCCAGGAGGCTCTGCTTCTGTTCCGATTTTAAATAAATATATGAAGCAACCAGATCTGCAAGTTTATCCGGGTTTTTGATTTCTTTCAGTGATGTTATTGCATCCGGTGATATTTTAGCATAAATCATGGAGTATTCTTCAAAATTATCTAATGTCAGACGCACAACTGCTTCCAGCTTATCACTTAAAGGTAAGTCCAAATCATAAACATATTCATCCAAAATAACTTTAAAATATGGTTCAGCCTGGGAAAGCGAAATAATTTTAGCCCTGCTGATGCCTTCAACCAGTACTCTGATGTTATCGCCAGGCATTTTAATCATCTGCTTTATCCTGCATATAACACCAACCTCATAAAAATCGTCCTCTCTTGGAGAGTCCATACTTGCTTCCTTTTGTACTGTAAGGAAAATGTCTGAATCTTCAAGCATAGCCTCTTCCAATGCATTAATAGACTTTTCTCTTCCGATGTCAAAATGTATAACAGTATCCGGAAATATTCCTATTCCCCTGATTGGAATCAAAGGAAGTATTCTTTTCTCTACGTTGTAATTTTCTATCATATAATCTCCTTAGTAAAAACTGCCTGCTTAAGGCAGGCAGTTTTATGAAGCATTTTCCTTTTTATCGGATACAGGCATTTTAGTTAAAACCAGTTTTGGGTCACTTTTATTTACAATAGTATCCTTAGTGATAACACATTTCTTAATGTCATTTCTTGAAGGTATTTCATACATAACCTCAGTCATAGTACTTTCGAGAATTCCTCTTAAGCCTCTGGCACCCGTATTTATCTCCATAGCTCTGTCAGCTATTTCTTCCAAAGCGTCCTTCTCAATCTCTAATTCAACATTATCCATTTTAAACAGTTCCTTATACTGTTTTACCAGAGCATTTTTGGGTTCTGTAAGAATTGACATTAAAGCCTTCTTATCCAATTTTTCCAAAGCAACCAAGACAGGCATTCTGCCTACAAATTCAGGAATTAATCCAAATTTCAAAAGATCCTGGGACTGAACCTGAGCAAGCAGCTTATCAGTATCCATAGAGGTATTTCCGGAAAGGTCTGCTCCAAATCCAATACTTTTCCTGCCTATTCTTTTTTGTACAATTTTTTCTATTCCATCAAATGCACCGCCTAAAATGAATAATATATTAGTGGTATCTATTTGAATAAATTCCTGATGAGGATGCTTTCTTCCTCCCTGAGGAGGAACATTGGCAACAGTGCCTTCCAGTATTTTAAGAAGTGCCTGCTGTACTCCTTCGCCACTTACATCTCTGGTAATAGAAGGGTTTTCTGAGCGCCTTGATATCTTATCAATTTCGTCAACATATATAATGCCCTTCTCTGCTCTCTCTACATCATAATCTGCTGCCTGGAGAAGCTTTAACAATATGTTTTCAACATCCTCTCCCACATATCCCGCTTCTGTTAAAGAAGTTGCGTCGGCAATTGCAAAGGGAACATTCAAAAGCTTAGCCAAGGTTTGAGCAAGATATGTCTTACCACTTCCGGTAGGACCAAGCAAAAGAATATTGCTTTTTTGAATGTCCACACCGTCATCCTTCGCCCTATAATTTATTCTTTTATAGTGATTATATACCGCCACAGCCAGTGCCTTTTTTGCCTTATCCTGGTGAATTACATATTCATCAAGCTTTTCTTTTATTTCCTTTGGCTTTGGCAGCTCCGTAAAATTATATTCTTCAAACAAATCTATGTCATCATCCACAATGTTGTAGCATAATTCAATACACTCATCACAGATGTAGACGTCAGGACCGGCTATGAGCCTTCTTACCTGTTCCTGAGATTTACCGCAAAACGAGCATCTGATTTGCTTATCATTGATTTTGCCCATTTAAACACTCCTTATTTTCTTTTTGCGATAATTTCATCTATTATGCCGTATGCCTTGGCATCCTCCGCTGACATGAAATTATCCCTGTCCGTATCATGTTCAACCTTTTCTAAAGGCTGACCTGTCCTCTCACTTATAATTCTGTTTAATGTATCTCTTGTTTTAATGATCCTATCCGCATGTATCTTTATGTCAGAAGCCTGACCCTGCATGCCGCCGAGAGGCTGGTGTATCATTATTTCTGAGTTGGGAAGAGCAAATCTTTTTCCCTTTGTTCCCGACAGCAGTAAAAATGCACCCATGCTTGCCGCCATACCCACACATATAGTTGAAACATCAGGTTTAATATACTGCATGGTGTCAAAGATAGCCATTCCCGCAGTAATTGAGCCTCCTGGTGAATTTATATACAGCTGTATGTCCTTGTCGGGATCCTCTGATTCTAAAAATAACAACTGTGCAACAATCAGGCTTGCTGTTACATCATTAACCTCATCACCTAAAATTACAATTCTGTCCTTTAAAAGTCTTGAATATATATCGTAAGATCTTTCTCCTCTTCCGGTTTGTTCAATTACATATGGAACCAGTGCCATAATTTTCCTCCTATTATTATATTATATTCTAATTTATATTGTACTTAAATATCTTAAGTTTATCTTAAGTTTACCTTAATTTATTTTTCTTCGGTTTTTTCATCCTCTGTTAATTCTTCTTCTACTACTGCTTCGGGTTCTGCCTCTTTCTCCTTAGGCTCAATAAACACCGCATTTTCTACAAGCATGTTGATAATTTTTCTCTTCTTTAGTGTTTCCTCAATATAGTTTCTGTTTGATTGTAAAAGGCTTTTTTTGAACCCTTCCAATCTATCCTCTTCCACATTGTAAGAAGCAGCAACCTCTTCAACTTCATTTTTAAGCTCTTCTTCAGAAATTGCAGGGTTTTCTTTCTTTATTATTTCTTCAAGCACAAGTTCTGCCTTCACATTAAATTCAGCCTGTTCTCTCGCACCTTCCTTGAACTGGTTCACAAAATTATTTATTAAATCATCATATTCATGACCTGTAAATCCCTGATTACGGAATTGCTGTTCATAGTCTCTCGCAAGGTAATTAATCTCCCTTTCGATTAAAACCTCAGGTATAGTTACCTTAGCCTCATTCACGATCTTAGTTATTACATTGTTGTCATTGGAAATTTTTTCGGAATCAGCAGCCTTTTGCTCTAAAGTCTTTCTTGTGTCAGCTTTTAATTCTTCTAAAGTATCAAATTCACTTACATCCTTGGCAAATTCATCATCTATTGCAGGAAGCTCCTTTGTTTTTATTTCATGTATTTTTACATTGAAAACTGCATCCTTGCCTTTCAGATCTTCTGAATGATAATCTTCCGGGAATGTGACCTTAACTTCTGCTTCCTCATCTTTATTTTTTCCTATTAACTGTTCCTCAAATCCGGGAATAAATGTGTTTGAGCCAATTTCAAGAGACTGATTTTCGGCAGTTCCCCCTTCAAATTGTTCTTCGCCGACAAATCCCGCATAGTCAATAATAAGAAAATCACCGTTTTGAACCGGTCTGTCATTAACTTCAACTATCCTTGAGTTTTTTTCCTGAATAGATTTCAGTTCATTTTCAACATCTTTCTCGGTTACATTTATTACGGTTTTTTCTACCTCAATACCCTTATACTCAGTAAGCTCAACTTCAGGCATAACTTCAACATCAGCAGTTATAATTATTTCTTCGCCTTCTTCAAATTTTGTAATGTCAACCTTGGGACTGTCTATTACATCAAGCTCAAGTTCTGTAACAGCCTTTGGGTATTCTTCCTGAATTGCAAAGTCCAGTGCATCATCATAAAAAATGCTCTTGCCATATTTTCTTTCAATTATATGCCTTGGAGCCTTTCCCTTTCTGAATCCCTGAACGTTAATGTTATTCTTAGCTTTTAAATATGCTTTATTCACAGCATTTTCAAATTCTTCAGGTGTAACTGTAAACTCAATTGTAACCAGATTTTTTTCTTTTTTAAGTAATTTTGAACTCATTTGTTCCTCCTATATTTTATTGTATGTAAAACAGTCAATAATGTTTCAAATTAATGATTCTCATAATTTAACCATTATATTATAACATAATACTTTGCAAAATCAATAATTATTTGAAAATTCTGGTGTCATGACCTCCTACGGAAAAAACTAATTATTTTTGTATTCATAAACACGGCATTTCATTAAAAAATTATGTCCGCTTAAAAATACCTGAATTTTATTTTTTTTAAAAACCATTCCTGCCTTTTCCATGACTCTCCCTGATGCCACATTTCTCACATCATGCATTGCACAGATTGTTTCAAATCCCACTTCCGAAGTTAAAAAGCCAAGAACCCTTGTTAATATTTCTGTAGCGATACCTTCATTCCATCTTTTTTTTGCAACAGTGTAGCCTATTTCACAATATTTTTTTGTGTTTTTTATGTTAGTAGCCGAAATTGACCCTATTACCTCATGTTTTTCTTTATCCCAGACTGCCCAATTGTAATAATTCAATCTTTTGTAATTCTCAACCCATTCAAATATATAACTTTTAGTAACAGCTTCATTTTCATGAACAATCCAGGCGTTATATTTTGCAGAGTCATAGTCGCTGGACCAATTTTCATATACATCGTGAGAATCACTTAACTGAAACTTCCTCAACATAAACCTGTCAGTCTCTACCGACACAGTTCCTTTATGTTTCAAGTCCTCTTCATTGCTAATACAATACTGCATTTGACCATCTCCATCAAAATATTAGATTGCAATCATTTCATTATACAATTTTTGTTATATTTTGCATAGTGTTTTTTGCATAATTTTAACCAAGTCGATTGTAATTTATATAAATAAATTGTATAATGATAGTAAAATCCTGAGTTTGACAGTTGAAGAACATCAAAGAGGCTGTAAATGCTTAAATTTAAGGGTTTATGCCTCTTTTTCGTCTTTCAAGAATGTTGTATGGAAACCATCTCTAAATTTTTTTTCTACATTTTTTATTGAGTTCCTTTGGCAGGTAGTATTGCTTATCTAGTCCCAGGGCAAATACTCCCTCTAATGCGTTTAATGTTTTTGAGCCGGTATACTGTGCAGCGTAGCATAGGTCCGAAATATTAGCTACTTGCATGTTCTGCAGGGTTTCAATGATATTCCTCGTGGTAAGATGCGTACTTTTATCGAACCTGTTCAGCTTGACTTCAATTAGCCTGTAAATCAAAAGAGCTGTGTAGCAGATCATGAAGTGAGCAATGATTCTTTCTCTTGTGCGGTGGAAATATGGCCTTGATG
>ENA-UOOK01004478-UOOK01004478.1-fermentation-metagenome-genome-assembly--contig:-NODE-4478-length-14931-cov-8.173501_pt1 | contig 14931 bp, 15 predicted proteins | sample MGYA00245777_ERZ724023 | MGnify/ENA primary metagenome ERZ724023 (study PRJEB28704, sample SAMN03018312) | fermentation metagenome | biome: anthropogenic terrestrial biome; feature: soil; material...
GCTAATAATAAGAGGTCATCCTTACTGCTAATAATAAGAGGTCATCCTTACTGCTAATAATAAGAGGTCATCCTTACTGCTAATAATAAGAGGTCATCCTTACTGCTAATAATAAGAGGTCATCCTTACTGCTCAAAAAATGAGAATGGGCAGAAAAAATGAATAAGAATATATTGTAGATAGTTTTGAATAAATACTACCTTACAAAATAAATAATTGTATTTTCAATATCGTGGTTTAAAACCCGCACCCTTAAAACCACATATGAACCTTCAAACCTGATAACAGGAAACAGTTTTCTCGGAGAGTGAAAACATCTCAGAGCCAGAGCAAATCCTAAAACACCTTCTGGTTCCCGATAATACCAGAATAGAAACAAACAGAATTACAGTAGATGGAGACGTTATTATCGGCAATCATTCCAGCGTCCAGTACTGTATATCGGGAGATACGGTCATCATGGGAGAAGGGGTTGCTGTTTCCGGAGATGTAATAGCCTGCTCTGATGCCAGGATTGACATGTGGTCAAAAATAGGAAGCGGGGTAAAGGTCGGGAGAAATGCATATCTGGGAGAATTCGTTACCATTGACGGAAAACTGAGCGTAGAAGGGGACCTGGACGTAGGAAAAGAAGTAAAAATTAAAGGTGGATTTGAAGCCAAAGGCTGGATTATCGTCAGGAACCCTGTCCCTGTAATCATATTTCTGTTTTTGTATATCAGGGAAATGATGCGCCTCGGTAAAGGAGAAGAAGTGGAAAAAGCAATTGAAGAGCTTTTTGATGACTCCGAAGATAGCGAGGAACTTGATGGAAAACAACCTGGGGAAAAAGTATTTATCATACCCGCAGATGCAAAAATCTCTCCTGAAGCCATTGAAGTTGGCGGAGAAGCAGTTATAGGAAGCAACTGCTATCTGATAGGGAATCTCAGGGTGCAGTCTGTAGAAACCGGGAAAGCCCTGGTCCTTAAAGGAAGCATCAATTCGGAAGGAAACATAACAATAGGAGAAGACAGTACTGTCTATGGAAGCCTTATTTCTAAAGGGCAGGTACATATAGGCAGAAACAGCAGGATCTTCGGAGGAGTAAAAGCCGATTCTGTAACCCTTCACGAAAAAGCAAGAGTAGAAGGTACAATAAAGGCACCTTCTGGAGTATCTTTTTTACGGGAAGCAGGGGAAAAGCCTCCTCTTGCAGAGGTTAACGCTTTAGGGAAAGTGATTATGGTTGAGGCAGAGAAGCAGTTAAAGAGTGGGTCTGAAGAAGGACTCATAAAAGCTGTAAACCTTGTCGAAATAGATTCTCTAATCAAAACCGGTCCGAAAGTCAAAAACGGCTTTGTGCCTGGTATGGAAAAAAACTCTGCCAGAACCAGGTCTCTTGCAAGAACCAGGTATTTTGCAGGTTCCAGATCACTTAGAAAGAGATATGGGACCGGAGAGCAGCAGAGCTAACCTGAACTCTTTAAATCGGACCCCGGGAATGCGGTTACCTTTTGCTCAGAATTTTTCAAATTGATTGCTTATGGATATAGAGTTTCCTGTGGATTCCTTTTTCTTTGGGTACTTATTTTGCTCTATAATCCGGTTTTGGGGAAGGTAGGGGAAAAATTTAAACTGAGAACTTAGTTAATCAGGAAATCATTATTAAGGACATATTTGTAGAAACCAGGGTCCGTTTAAGATAAAATTCCATCAAAACACTCATAGTTGACATAAACACTCATAGTTGACATATAAACTCATTATTTTCGGGCATTGCCGAAAGAGAATTTAACATTCAATATAGCTTTAAATAACGTTCAATATAGCTTTAGAATTTAAATTTTCAATATAAAACTTTAGATAAGCTTTCATTGTTAGACCAGAGATAAATTTATGATCATAGATTTAAAGGAAAGGAATTCGCTTGACAGATAAAACTATTACTTCCGGTGACCTGAAGGCAAGGTACAATTCTACTATAGAAAAAGACTCAAAGTATGTGATGCAGACTTATGGGCGCCAGCCCATTGTGATTTCGAAAGGCAAAGGGGCAGTTGTCCAGGATATTTACGGTAAAGAGTATATCGACTGCGTGGCAGGCATTGCGGTAAACAATATTGGACACTGCCACCCGACAGTTGTTAAAGCCATCCAGGCTCAGGCTGAGAAACTGATCCATGTTTCCAACCTGTATTATACAGAAATCCAGGCAGAACTTGCTGAAACCCTTGTCTCGATAACGGGTATGGAACGCGTCTTTTTCTGCAACTCAGGAGCTGAGTCCGTAGAGGCTGCAATGAAACTGGCCCGCGTGGCAACCGGAAAAAGTGCTTTTGTAGCAGCCGAACATTCCTTCCACGGCAGGACCATAGGAGCGCTCAGCGTGACCCACAAGAGCATGTACAGGGACCCTTTTATGCCGCCTGTAAGTTCGGAAACCAAATTTGTCCCGTACTCTGATGCCGATGCTATCAGGAAGGCAGTTTCTGAAGACACCGCAGCAGTGATCCTTGAACCGATTCAGGGAGAAGGCGGAGTCAATATCCCGGACCCCGGATATTTAAAAGAAGTAAGGGAAATCTGCGATGAGACCGGGGCCCTCCTTATCTTTGACGAGGTACAGACAGGCTTTGGAAGGACGGGTACCTGGTTCTGTAAAGAACAGTTCGGGGTAGAGCCTGATATCATGAGTATGGCAAAAGCCCTGGGCGGTGGGCTTCCCATGGGAGCCATTGCAGCTCGCAGCGGCCTTAGTTTCGGCCGCGGGCAGCATGCTTCTACCTTTGGAGGTGGGCCTCTTGTCTGTGCGGCAGCTCTTGCTTCGATTCAGGCAATAAAGGAAGAAAAACTTCTGGAACGCTCAAAGGAAATGGGAGCTTATTTCATGAAAAAGCTCTCAGGCATGAAAAGGGACGATGTTGTGGAGGTCCGCGGGAAAGGGCTTATGATAGGAGTTGAGATCAAGTACCCCTGCGGAAAGTTTGTAGATTTTGCAAGGGAACACGGCGCGCTTGTAAACTGCACCTCAGACACAGTACTCCGCCTTGTCCCTCCGCTTGTGATTACGAAAGAGCAGATAGATACGGTAGTTGATGTCCTTGAGCAGGCGTGAACTGATAAAAAAGGAAATCTTTGATATTGCAGAATATGTTCCCGGAAAGTCCATAGAAGAAATAGCTTCAGCTTACGGGCTTAACCCGGAATCAATAATCAAATTGGGCTCAAATGAAAACCCTCTGGGACCCTCCCCGAAAGCTGTCCAGGCCCTCGTAGATGCAGCTCCCGGAGCAAATATCTACCCCTCGGCGGATGCACGCGAATTAAGAGAAGCCCTCTCGAAATACACAGGTTTTCCGGTGTCGAATATTGTCGCCTCCGGGCCCGGAATGGACGGGCTTCTTGACGGGCTTTGCAGGATAATCATTGAAAAGGGGGATGAGGTTATCGTCCCTACCCCTACCTTTTCCTATTACGAATTACCTGCAAGAGCCTGCGGAGGAAAACCTGTCTTTATCAGTCGGAACCCGGGCTTCTCTGTAGACCCTGAAAAGGTCCTTGAAGCCGTATCTTCCAGGACTAAAATCATCTTCCTGTGTTCCCCAAATAATCCGTCTGGCAATCTACTTCCCGAAGCTGACCTGAGGAAAATTGTTGAAAATACCCATGCCCTCGTGTTTGTGGACGAAGCATATGTTGAATTTGCAGACAGGAACCTTGCAGGGCTCGTAAGGGAATACGACAACCTCGTGGTTGGCAGGACCTTCTCCAAGGCATTCGGGCTTGCAGGGCTGCGCCTGGGCTATGGGATAATGCCTGAATGGCTTGCAAAAGAGTACTCAAGAGCGGCCACTCCATTCTCGGTAAGTCTTCCGGCTTTAAGGGCAGGACTGGCTGCACTTTCGGATACGGACCATCTGAATAAAAGCATAAATCTTGCAAGGGAAGGCAGGGAATACCTGAAAGAAAAAATCCCGTTTACGGTTTATCCTTCGCGGGCAAACTTCGTACTTGTAGATGTTGCTCCTTTGAAAGCAAAAAAGGTCACGGAGAGTCTTCTGAAGAAAGGGATAATCGTGCGCTCCTGTGATTCATTCCGAGAAGCCGGAGATTCTTTAATCAGGGTAACAGTCGGCACTCCTGAGCAGAATGAAAAGGTTGTCAGGGCTTTTGAGACTGTAAAGAATGAGGTTTAAATGCCTTTATTTCTTTACTTTTAACTTATTTCGTTATTACTAAAAGCCCGTGTTTCTTTACTTAAGCTTATTTGTTATTGGCTAACGTATTTACTTCTTTATTCTGAATCTTATTCACTCATCATCGGCTAAGATTGTGTTTCTTTCTTATGTTACTGTTTTTCATTCCACATTTCATTTAAATCATTCTTCTCTGAACCCTTCTCTATTTACCTGTAGGTCCGAGGCCTATGGCGCTCCATATCGGATTTCAGGCGCTTCATTTCGGACTTCAAATGGTAGGTTTGAGCGAGCCCTGCAGCGATCGCAAGTATAAGCTCATTGTCCTGTCCCGGCTTGATCTCCACTTCATAGGTATCTCGGATGTGGAACCCTTTTTTCGAGATTTCGGCAATTTGCTCTCCTTTGGAATAAATAGTATAATGCTGTGAAGAAATCGAACCACGAATTTCCATATCAGGCCCGTTCGGAGTCTCAATTTTCCACTTATCTGTCCAAAAAGTAGCAAACTTTTTCTTTATAGTTGCTGCTATGTCATCATCCATTCGCTTGATATCAATTGTATCTGTAATCGGGAGAAATCTCTCCCAAATTTTATAGAGGCCATTTCTCTGTGCGTTGCGGAAAAGCTCTCCATCCACATAAAAAACTTTCTCTCCATTTTCATTTTCAATCCAGTAGTCTTCAATGGAGAGTAGTTCCTTTTTCATGCGGTAAATGTGTCTGCCTTCAGTTCTTTTTCCTGCCATGATATCTATCTTTCTTGAGGATTTGGATGCTGAATCATCAACACTTTAATTTATTAGTTTTACTAAAATTGACGAAAAATCGTTAAAAGAAGAAAAGCATCGGTTAACGAATTTATTCACAATTTCGAAAATGTCATAATGTTTTCCCAACTAAATCCGCTTGGATACTGCATAAAAAAAATAATATTTTTTGACGCTTTGATCCTTAACCGAATACAAATGAAACCTTATCTCGTTATTTAATTAATTTAAGGTTTATTTTAGAGGTCTATGAATCTCAAACATTTATTCCTTCGATTTCTAAGATTTTCATCAATGGATAATTCAGTTCAGAGTCATACTCCATTGCGACCTTCACCCTCGAAGAGCCGTATTTTACAGTGATTTTAACTTCAAGCATGGGCCCCTGAAGTTCTGTGTATCCGAACTCGCTGTTTAACTTACTTTTTAAGAGGTCCCGGTCGATTTTCACAGAAATATTTTCCACAAAGGGCTGAACTGAAATGCTCTCCTGAATAGCCTGCTCAAGGCTTGAAGCTGTATTCAAGTTTACAGGGGAACCCGTAAATTGATGATAGAGGGCTCCCAGTTTTATTCCTGCTTCAAAAAGTGCGTTATCCCTATCTGTTATATTTTCAGTCAAATAATCCTCTCCTTGCCAATTCGATGTGCCAGTATGCTGAAATCAGATAATCCTGAAGTAATTTTACTGCTTTCCTTTTTTACTGATTTCCTTTCCTTCCTTCAGCCTTTAGTCCTTTCTTGTTGCCGTAATCTTTGCTATTAGCAATGCTGATAATAGGAATCTTCAAGAAAGGTGAAAACAGGTAGCTCAGCATCAGGATAAAGGGCAGAAAAGAAAAGAGCCTCATATACTGCACATCAATAAAGTAAAGGAACATGGTTATCCCGAACACAGAGGCTACGAAAGCCAGTATTCTGATGTTTCTGATCTTCGGATAATTTACGGTGCTCACCATCAGGATTGAGAGAGTAAGAGTCAGAGCAAGTAGAACATCTACCCCTACAAAGCTTTTGCCGAGCAAAAGATACGTAACAAGCATTATACAACCTGCGGTAATAGGAAGCCCTTCAAATCCTGTCTTCGGGACAGATATTGTGGAATTAAAACGGGCGAGCCTGAGAACGCCACAGACAGCATAAAAGCCTGCAAATATTCCGACAATAGGCTCTTTTGCTCCAAATTCAAGGAATATGAGAAGAGCAGGAGCAACTCCAAAAGAGACTGCATCTGCCAGGGAGTCAAGTTGCTCCCCGAGTTCTCCCCCCTTGAATCTGCGGGCAATGTATCCGTCCGCCCCATCTGCAATTGCCGCAAGCAGGAGCAGGATCAAAGCAAATCCAAAAGAGTCACTCTGGGCAGCTACTGCAATGGAACCAATCCCACAGATCAGGTTCAAAAGAGAGACCAGGTCCGGGAGTCTTAACATCTGGAATACGTTCATATTCAAAAGTCCCTGTCATTTTTTATTGTTGCTATAATTGTCTTGCCTGCAAGCACACGCTCCCCTTTTTCAACTGTAATGTCAAAATTATGAGGAATTGTTACATCAACTCTTGATCCAAAACGGATCATACCAATACGCTGTCCCTGTTCTACAATATCATTCACACTTGAATATGTGACAATCCTGCGGGCAATGGTACCTGCAATCTGTGTGACCTTTACATCCCCATATTTACTGTGGATAATAAATTCGTTTCTTTCATTCCTCTCCGAATCCTTACTAAAAGCAGGAAGATAACCACCTTTTTTGTATATTATCTCCCTGACTTTTCCGGAAATTGGAGCTCTATTAACATGCACGTTCTGGAGAAACATAAAAATACAAATTTTCCTGTCTCTGATATCGATAACCGTACCATCGGCAGGAGAGATCATGTAAGTGTCAGATGTTTCTACCTTTCTCTCGGGATCCCTGAAAAAGAGAACCATAACAAAAGTTAATGCCATTCCCATATAAGCAATATGATTAAGGAACGAGAAGCTATCTGTTGCCCTTGAAAGAATTGTAAACAGGGCGGTTACAGACGCAGCTGTGAAAAGCCAGGGTTCAGAACCTTTTGCAATCATTGATCTCAATCCCTAGCAAATCTATGCAGAAGATATTTCAATTCTTCGGAGAGTATGACCCAGAGACCATCAATCATTCCAAGTAATTCAGGCAAAATCTTGAGCACAGCATATGAAATTAAGAAGAGAGCTATTCCTGACCCTGCTTTGGCAATATAGTTATGTGCAATGACAAAACTATCAGCGCCAAACCACTGTTCTCCATAAGCCACAACCACAAAGATGTCTCTAATCAGGTTAAGAACATAGATCACGGGCACGGATACAATGAAAGCCGGAACCAGGCGACTAAGGGGAGCTCTGACAGAGCCTATCAGCCCCATAAAAAGAGCAATGCTTTCAATTGCGGTACATGCAAGGATAATCTCAACCGTATACCCGTTAAGGGTTATCATATTCCAGGCTTTCATATATGCCGGAACTTCGAAGTACTGGAGTGCCCAGGTAACCTGCGATGTAACACTTCCTATAATCCAGGTATTCAGGGAAGAGAAATTTGCAAATGGGAAATAAACAAGAGCCCCAAGTGCACTTGCATTTGTAAGCATTGAAGTTATGTCAAGGGCATCTCCTTCAGTCTGAGCTGAGACTGGCGAGTGCATTACTTCTCTATTATTATTTAGAATAAAAGGACCTTTTCTGTACTCCTGAAGCATTATATACGCCACAAGTAAGCAGAAAAGAGCAAAGAGGAATGTAAGAACCACATTGGCATAGTCCTGAATCTCAACGTAATGAAAAGGCTGGTAACCCCAATGGATGGAAAATACACCCCATCCTATTCCCCCTATAAGTTTACGAACTCTTAAGGTTTTGGGGATAACGGATGACGCAATCATTAATCCGACTGCGAGCCAGAGCACACTTTCTATCATTTTTCACGCACCTTTTTGCCCGGGATAAAGTCATTTGGTGTTTTGTATTATCCTGGTAATGGAAAATCTCGAGCAAGTTTTGAAGTTTTGGGAAAGTAAAACACGAAATACCCTAAAATAATTAATAGATTTCCATAGAGCTTCTACAAAGGACTTAAAGTTTTCATATCTAAATATTAAGGGACTCAAAGGTTATTGATTTTACTTTCTGATATAGCGAATTAGAAGTCCCGTGGGTTATCATCCCATGCACCGAACCAGGTAATTACCTGAAATTATGGATTACAGGTATCTGACCTAACTCAAAATATATAAATAAATACTGCCCGGACTTTTACAGTCAGGTATTTGATGATGTTAATAGTCCTGTAATAAATAACAAATTTCTATTATAGAAAAATAACGGATTATAAGATATTTATATATTAGAAGAAAAATTATTCAGATCTAACAGTTTTAATGTAAATAGATAAAGAAACTTTTGGTTATCCATAAAAGAGAAAACTTTAATAAAGACTACTGCGTAATTGGCTTTTTTGCTTGATGGAGACTCGACTCACATCACGGAGAACCAGAGAACAACTTAAAACAGAATTAAGAAGAATAAAAGAGTTGATAAGAATAATTGAAATACGATGACGAGTTTCTACAATATGCACAATACTAATATATTATTTTACATGGCGAAACTAATATATTATTTTACATGACGAAACTAATATATTATTTTACACGGCGAAATTAATATGTGATTTTACCTGGCGAAATGTCAGAAAAAGTAAATCAGGAAGGAGATTTGTAGAGAAAAAAGAGCTCACGGAAAGTGAACTGCGAAGGCGTTTATGAAACATAATACCCCCAGCCTAACCGTTGACACTGTAATTCTCTTTAAAAACAAGCTTGTTCTGGTGAAGAGAAAAAACCCCCCATATCAGGGAAAACTTGCCCTTCCTGGCGGCTTCGTCGAAATCGGGGAAAGTACAGAAAAAGCAGCTGTCAGGGAAGCTTTTGAAGAAACAGGCCTTTCTGTAGAGATTCTCAAACTTATCGGTGTATATTCCGATCCAGAACGCGACCCAAGAAGGCACACAGTATCAGTGTGTTACCTTGCGAAAGGATACGGAGACTTAAAATCAGGCTCTGATGCTGCTGCCGTGGAACTTTTTGAGCTTGATTCGATTCCTGATCTGGCTTTTGACCACAATAAAATGATAAATGACGCAAAAAGTGATATTAATGCAGTTCTGTACTAAATGCAAGAGTATGATGTTTCCGAAAGATGGTAACTACCACTGCAGAAAGTGTGGAAACATAATACCGATTGAAAGTGACGCAAAAAATTTCGTCTCTACAGCCAAAATTGATGATCACGAAATAGTGGTACTTGAAGGGGAACAGACTTCAGGTCTTCCAACAACGACTGCAAAATGCCCGGAGTGCGGAAACAATACTGCAGCCTGGTGGCTCAGACAGCTCAGGTCTGCTGACGAGTCCGAGACCCGCTTCTTCAAATGTACAAAATGCGGGTTTACATGGAGAGAATACGACTAAATTCCAAAATCATTTACTTACGGGCCTTTCTTAAAAACGGACTTCTGTGAAATATAACTCTGAAAAATATATTTCTAGATAATGAATTTTCAGGTCAGAACTTCTTTTATGTTTCAGGCAGAGCCTGAAGCCTCATGATTTTCTGACCAAGATTTATATAGTTGCCCGGACTTTGAACCTAATAGTTTAGCCCGATTTCATATTATTACTTATTTCGATTTGGGAAGTTTGCCTCAAAAGGATAGAAAGTCCCAAATTGTAAGGAAATTTATATATCCTGGGATAGATAAGGAGTTTAAGGCTTAATATATTTGATGGAGAAGAACCATGTTCAAGGCAGCAATTAATGCAGAGCTTCTGAAAGACGCAATTGCCGCACTGGCTGTAATTGTAGACGAGGTAAGGTTTAAAATTAAACCCGAAGGTATTTCAGTAAAGGCAGTTGATCCTGCTAATGTTGCAATGGGAATTTTTGAGCTTGGATCATCAGCTTTTGAAGAATACAGCGCTGATGAGTGTGAAATAGGAATTGACCTGAATAAGATTACCGACCTTCTGGGAATTGCGGACAGGAACGATACAGTTCAGATGCAGCTTGAGGAAGGGAGCAATAAGCTCCTGATTGATGTGGGAGGGCTGTCCTATACTCTTTCTCTTCTTGACCCTTCAACAATCCGTGCAGAGCCCAGAGTTCCTCAGCTTGAACTGCCTGCCAAAGTTGTCCTGAACGGTGCAGACCTCAGACGTGCCGTAAAAGCCGCAGAGAAAATCAGCGACCATATGCTTATGGGAGTTTCTGGTGATACTTTCTATATGGAAGCAAAGGGCGATACAGATCAGGTCCGCCTGGAGATGGGCAGAGACCAGTTAATCGACCTTAAAGCAGGTGAAGCCTGTTCCCTCTTCTCCCTGGACTACCTGACAGATATAGTCAAGCCCACAAACAAGGTAAATGAAGTTACTCTCTCCCTTGGAAGGGATTTTCCTATCCTGATCGACTTTGAAATTGCAAACGGTGCGGGAAGAATTTCTTACCTGCTGGCTCCGAGAATCGAGTCGGACTAAGGATGGCATGCGGGCAGAAAAACTTGCATATTACCCATTTACTTCAGAAGCATCTACCCACGTTGGAAACCTGGGAATTTCATTAGAAAGCCTGCTTAATTCAAGGGCTTACAGGGCTGCAAGAGTCCGTGGAATAGAAAGGGTAAAAGAAGCTCTTGAAGGAGAAATAAAAAAATCTCCTTTATCAGGGGAAGCCAAGGTGCTTTCAGAACTCCTTTCCTATCCCTTTGCAAGGATGCTGGTTGCCTGCGTAGATGACCAGCTTTTTACCCGGCGTTATGCTCTGGCAGAAGCCAAGGCTGCCTATACTTTTTTGAGAAATGAAGACCCTGATTTTTTGCTCGAATTCGGGGGAGATTTTGAAATCCTGGCAGATTATCAGGATTCCTATTTCAGCATACATTTTACGGATTATATCCGGTATTCAAATTCCCTGAAAGATCCCTCCTGGAAACTGACAAACCGCCAGCTCAGGGCAGGTAAGATAAAAATAACAAGAGAAGAGTTTGCAAGGCTTCTTGAAGAAGCAGTCAGGGAAAGGATTGAACAGTCCTTCCCTATCCCGGAAATCCCCCCCGAAGTTTCCAGTTTCTGCACCCCATATGTTGCTGAGATAAAAGAGCAATTCGAAGTCCAGAAAAATAAATTTGGAGCTACGGATTTTGGAGCTGTTGAGCCCGAACTCTTTCCTCCCTGTATAGTCCATGCTCTTGCGAATGTACAGGGCGGGGTAAACCTCGCCCATTCAATGCGTTTTGCGATGACCTCTTTCCTGCTCAATGTGGGCATGTCAGTGGATGAAATCCTCAACCTTTTCAATATCTCCCCTGATTTTGATGCGGAAAAAACCCTCTACCAGATAGAGCATATTGCGGGTGCTACAGGCAATGCATACAAACCCCCTGCCTGCGACACTATGAGGACTTATGGCAACTGCGTCGGGAAAGATAGGCTCTGCGAAAAAATCAGCCACCCTCTGGGGTATTACGAGAAAAAAGTGTTTTTGAAGAATAAAGAAAAAGAACAGGTAGAGGGAGAAAAACAAAAGGAAAAGGAAAAGGATGATGGAAAGGAAAAAAAAGAGAAAGAAAAGTGAAGTGATAGAGAAAAAATAGAGAAATAAAATGATAAAAAGGATAGAGAAATACTTCAGAGCTGCCAGACATCGGCTGTTCACAAAAACTGTCTGACAAATTCCTCTGGCATTAAAGTGCGTTTTGAAGTTTCTTCGATAGAAAATCCTTCGCTTAACATCCTTTTTACTACACTTTCCATGGGTTCGCCAACTTCAACAATGTGCATATCAGGATCGTAAAATCTGATAACCCGCTGTCCCCAGGGCTGTTCTTTTAATTCGTGCACATATTCAATTGAATCTATACCTTTCAGTTTTTGAAGGAAACTATCTAAATCTTCCTCTTCAAAATACAATTCAGAATTATTCGATTTTTGAATGATGTCATTCTTGTTTATGCTTATTAAATCTGAAAAGTGGGATTTTAGATGTATCGCAAAACCGCCCTCAAATGATACATTTTCTCCAAAATCGCATTCTACTTTTTGATTGAGAACCTTTTCGTAAAAGTTCTTTGAAATTTCCATATTGTTGACAACAATAAGCGGGCATATAAATTTCATATTATTTCCTCCTTCTATAAGTGAGTATGTTACTGGATGTGAACTATTGTTTTAGATATTCATACAAATACCAAAACATCAAACTATATCCAATATACTGAATACACCCAACTATATCCAATATACTGAAAAACCAACTATATCCAATATACTGAAAAACCAACTATATCCAATATACTGAATACACCCAACAATTATCTGGATACCCTTTCCAGTATAGTTACTCTGTTCCCAAAAATTACTTCGGTGCTTATCGGTGCTTATATTACTTCGGTGCTTATTAATCTCAGCCTAGCAATCTGAAAGTATTTTTCCTGAAACTTCAAGATAAAGGCCTCACAAAAAAGCATTAAAAAGAAAAAAAGGTATTTAAAGAGGGTATCTGAAGATTAAACAGGGCATCTGAAGAGGAGATTGGAAAAAGGATTTTTTACCTCTCCCCTAACATTTTATTTTCTTTTGTATTCCCGGCATTTTTGCACGAATTTTTCTACCGGGAAGCTGGCAGGATGGGAATGCATATACCCTGCGAGGGTATTATACTCAAGAAGGCCGTCAAAGCTATCCTGTATACCTTTTCCACGGATCATCTCATATGCGAATTTGGCATCTCTGTCACATTCCGTAAGGGAGTAATGGAACTCATGGCCCCTGATATTGCGGGAAGAGAAATTTTTGTCAAGAGGGCGGGCTTCAGTATATCCGAGAGCTTTCAGCCGGTTTGTCATGCGCGTATTTGCAGGTACGACATCAGCCAGTTTATAAACCCGGTCATCGACCTCGTAAGTTCCGCATAGATAAAGCAGACCGCCGCATTCCGCATAGATGGGAAGGCCGTCAGCTGCAAGTCCTTTCAATTTACGAGTGGTTTCCGAATTTTCAAGAACTTCTGCATAGAGCTCGGGGTAGCCACCCCCAAGGTAAATCCCGTCCATATCAGGAACTTCCCCTTCCATTGGACTGAAAAATACGACTTCTGCTCCGTTATCTTCGAATGAGTCAAACATATCTCTGTAGTAGAAACAGAAAGCAGGGTCCCAGGCAACTCCGATCCTGAGATCTGTCCCCGGGTTCTGGATTCTCTCAGATTCCGGAACCGAACAGGGTTCAGCAAGTTCAAGCACTGCATCAAGGTCAACGTTTTCTTCGATAAATGCTGCCATTTCTGCGGTGTTATAGTCCTTTTCATGTGCCATATAAAGCCCAAGGTGCCTTGAAGGGACCTCAATATCCTTCCTTCGGGGAATTGTGCCGATAACAGGGATGTTGCCAGGAAGCGAATTTTTTACAAGCTCTGCATGGCGGGGGCTTCCTACCTGATTCAGGATGACGCCTGCAACCCGGACTTCCGGGTCGAATTCGGAATAGCCTTTCAGGAGGGCTGCGGCACTTCTGGACATGCCGTGAACATTGATTACCAGAATCACCGGAATGTCCAGAGTCTTTGCTACGTGTGCCGAGCTTGCAATTTCCGTAGAGTCAATCCCGTCAAAGAGCCCCATGACCCCTTCAACGACAACTATTTCAGCATCTGCGGACGTGCGGGCAACTGTCTGCCTGACACCTTCCGTACCCATTATGTAGGTATCCAGATTTCTGGAGGTGCGTCCGCAGATGGCAGTGTGATGGGAAGGGTCGATGTAATCCGGGCCTACCTTGTAAGGCTGGACTTTTAGCTGCCTGTGCTTGAGGGCAGCCATAATACCCATGGAGACTGTAGTTTTTCCAACTCCGCTATGGGTTCCTGCGATAAGTATTCCTTTTGTCATTTGGTAACTATTGTATAATTAATATATATAAGGCTATTAACCAGGCAGTTTCCAGCCCCTTATATTATTTCAATAAAATAAAAAGAAATAAGAGTGAAAAGAAATAGGGAGAATTTTAAAACTGTCACAGTCCAAAATTTCCCGAATCGAAGCAAGTGCTTTATCAATTTTACGAAAATCCCGTTAAGGGATTTTTTTGTATAATTTACTAATATTCTTAAATAATATTTAAGAGGTGAGATAATGAACAATCGTATTGAAAAGGTTATGGAAGAGACAAAACCCAAACGAAAAATCTTTAAAAACGCCTTTCAAGCTTTTATTATTGGTGGGCTTTTTAGTTTTTTTGCTCAGTTAATAATTGAAATTCTCAAAATGATAGGCCTAGAAAAAGAAATATCGAATAATTTAGGAGTTACTATTATGGTCTTTTTAGGAGCCTTATTGACAGGTTTAGGATTATATGACAAGATTGGTCAATATGGTGGAGCAGGAACGATTGTTCCAATTACCGGGTTTGCTAATTCCATGGCTAGTAGTGCTTTAGAATATAAATCGGAAGGATTAGTATTAGGAATTCTTACTAATATGTTTAAACTAGCAGGTTCAGTAATCGCAGCTGGTGTTGTTTCCGCGTTTATTGTCGGATCAATTATTTATCTATTTAGAGGTATTTTATAATGCGTGTTGGCAAACAAAGTATTACGATTGAAAATACATATTTACATAAATCAGCAGTAGTTGTTGGACCAAGAGAATTTGCTGGTCCTTTTAGTGAATATTATGATTTTCACTATGATGATTTACATTGTGGTCAGAAATCATGGGAATACGCCGAAATGGAAATGTATCGCAAAGCCTTTAATACCTGTCTAAATAAAAATGAATTAGAAATAAGAGATGTTGATTGTGTTGTTAGTGGTGACTTAAACAACCAAATTATTATTGGAAATTATGTGTTGCGGGATTATGATGTTCCTTATTTAGGAGTATTTAATGCTTGCTCATCAA
>ENA-UOOK01004481-UOOK01004481.1-fermentation-metagenome-genome-assembly--contig:-NODE-4481-length-14920-cov-5.793004_pt1 | contig 14920 bp, 10 predicted proteins | sample MGYA00245777_ERZ724023 | MGnify/ENA primary metagenome ERZ724023 (study PRJEB28704, sample SAMN03018312) | fermentation metagenome | biome: anthropogenic terrestrial biome; feature: soil; material...
CAAGCCGGCGTGTTTCCGGGTATCAAGGCTATGGCTTCCACTGTCCTACTAAGGACTTATATAATGCTTTTGATCCTGATGATCCTCGTATTACTTATGTCTTTACTCAGACAGGGGACCGTTATGTTGGAGACCTCGTATCACAGGATAATTCGGAATCTCCTACTGGTTATCATGATTATAAACTCACCGTTCCTGCTATCGAAAAGAAAGGTATGGATGTTTGGATGATCAGTTACAATATCCGGGTAATCCGTTATTCTGATGTCCTGCTCATGTATGCTGAGGCTCTGAATGAAGATGGAAAACCTGAACAAGCGCTGGTTTACCTTAATCAGGTGCGGCGCCGTGCACGGAATACTAATCCCGTAGATCCGCGCCGTGACCGGCAAACTTATATTCCTCCTACCACCCAGAATACTTTACCGGATATTACGGAAACAAACCAGGATAAGTTGCGCCAGATTATCTGGCACGAACGCCGTTGTGAGTTGGCTATGGAAGGCTGGAGACGGGATGACCTGATGCGCCAGAAACGTTTCGGTGAGGTCATGCGCGCTTATGCAAAAAAATACAGTACGACAAAAGGGGCAAATTTTGAAGATAACCGGGATTACCTTTTACCTATTCCGCAATCTGAAATAGATAAAAGCAATAATGTGCTGAAACAGAATCCTGGTTACTGATAACTTTGGGAATATTCATCTGTTCCAGGATGAATACTCCTGAAAGGGTGTAAATCCAGTTTGTTGAATATTGTAGACCCTTCTTCGTTTGTGATGCTTTGTATGGTTCTCTATGATGTGGGGAACTGTACAAAGCCTGACATACAGATGTAAAATATGGACTTGAAAAAGAGAAATGCTTCATAGTCATATATCGTAATGTACCATTGGGGGGATCTCTATGCACCATTGGGACCATCTATATGTACCATTGAGGCCATCTCTATGCACCATCGGGGTAATCTTAATGCACCGTCGGGGGGGGCTATTGGCTGAAATCGTGAAAGCCAGGTAATTATTTCCGTGACCTTAATTTAGCATCTAATTTTATCCACATGATTCGTCACAGTTGGCTACAGCCTTGCTATTCCGCAACAATTTTTTCTCTTCCACTTTTACAATAGTGATGCTGATTTCATATAGAAAGTACATTGGAACGGAGACGATAAGGAGGGTGAAAGCATCACTCGTGGGTGTGATGATCGCAGCAACGACAAGAATAATGACTATGGCTTGTCTCCGGTATCGTCCCATGGCCTTTGAATGAAGAAGGCCTAATCTTCCTAATATCGCGCTTATGACAGGTATCTCAAAAATGATTCCAAAAATGATGCTCATCATGATCAGCGTGTCTGCATAACTGTCCAGGGTGAGAAAGCTATGGACTGTGCTGCTGACATTATATGTGGTGAGGAAACGAAGGGTGATGGGGAAGATGAGGAAATAATTGACTAATATTCCTATGATGAACATGCAGTAGGCACTTGATACCAGCATCTTGGAGAATCGCCTCTCATTGGTATAGAGCGCCGGAGAGATAAATTTATAGAGTAAATAGAGGATATAAGGAGATGCACATAGAACCCCTAAAGTACAAGCCATTTTCATGTGGACAAGAAACTGCTCCGTGAGTTGTGTGTTGATCAGTTCGATGGAATAAGGCTTTGCTCTTATCAGGCGATAGATGATGAAATCAGAACGGCTTGGTGCAAGGATCAAGTTAAAGAGTTGTCTTTTGAAGATAAAACCTAAAACGCTGAATAATATAGTTGCTCCAAGAGCCCGCAGAAGACTGCTTCGGAGTACGTCCAGATGATCCCAGAAATTCATTTCTGTGCTATCAGTCTGCTTATTATGATTCATTCTTGTTCTTTCTTTCAGGATCCTCTTTTTTATCATCTTTTTCAGAATCGTCCAGATTGATTTTTTCATTCATGCCTTCCTTGAAGCTCTTGATACCTTTTCCTAAACCTTTCATCAGTTCAGGGATCTTTTTCCCTCCAAAGAGCAGTAATACTACTAAGGCAATCAGTAAAATTTCAGGCATTCCTAAATTCATAGTTGTAATGGTTTTAAAGGTTATTTTTCTATAAATAGTATGTCAGCAAAGTGTGAGAATAATGCACTCTTGCTTTCAATCATCGAATATATGTGTCCGGGCCAGCATGCAGGCTCCAGTGATTCCTGCTTTTTCCTTCAGCTTGGAAAGGACAATGGAGGTGTCTTTATTAACTATATTCAACGTATATTTGCGTACGGAGGTTTTTATGGGTTGCAAGAGATAATCACCGGTCAAGGACAGAATGCCGCCAATCACCACCAGTTCCGGATTGAAGATATTGATGAGGCCTGCCAGCGATTCCCCTAATTTCTGCCCCATCTTTTCGACAATATCTATACATAGCAGGTCTTCATGATTCGTGGCGTCGATAATTTCTTCGAGTGTATAGGGCTTTTCTTCGGAGTGCTTTTTTGACAGGATGGATGATTCTCCGGCCTTGATGTGCTCATTGACTATCCTGCACAGAGCCTGTCCGGATACTTCTGTCTCGAGACATCCTTTTTTCCCGCATTTGCAGAGAATCTCGTTGTCGAAGGTATGGACATGCCCCAACTCTCCGGAAAAACCGGATTTTCCTTTGTAGAGTTTTCCATCAAGGATCATGCCCATGCCGAGTCCCCAGCTTATATTGATGAAAAGCACATCCTTCTCCCCCTTTACACATCCCTTGAGGTACTCACCGTAAGCCATTGAGCGCGAGTCATTGTCGATGGATACGTGCATATTTATCTTGTCAGAAATGATCTTGGTAAGCGGACTCTCTGAAAAGTTAAAGATGCTGTAGCAGTATCCTGTCTCGGGATTTACTCTTCCCGAGAAATTAATGTTAATGTTGATGATCTTGTTCGCGTCAACTTCCGATTCCTGGATGAAATTAGTGATCAACCCGCAGAGCTCATCCAGCGAACTCATCGTGTTGTCTATAGAGTAGGGGATTTTCATCTTCAACTCCTCCATATCACCCTTGAAATTCATCATCCCGATGTTCACGGAGAATTCATTGATATCTACCCCGAGAAAATATCCTGATGTTGGATTGAGCCCGTATAAATTAGGACGTCGCCCTTCATTGGTTTCAAGTTTGCCAAATTCGTTGAGAATTTTTGTCTTGCACATTTCATTGACGAATTTAGTAGTTGTTGGAATACTCAGGTTTAATTCTTGAGCAAGGTCGGTAATCGTTGAATTTCCATTATGGATGAAGTAAGTGATAACATTTTTCTCGATGAGAGACATCTTGCTTCCTTCTATGATTTCTTTTATTAGATTCTCGGACATATCATCAAAAAATTATTTAATAGATACAAATCTAATTATTTTTTTTGTAAGTCTTGTGAATCAAAGTAAAAAATAAGGTAATTTGATAAGATTTAATATCATTTATTCGAAGGTCTCGCGGACTCGTTCAAGCTTTTCCCAAGTATAATGGGATTATCTTGTCCCCTTTCTTTCCTTCCAGTTATCCTTGGTATAGCTTGCGGGGTAGGAAGTCCTGTTCAGTACCTGTCCTCCTCTTTCATGAATCCAGGTATCAAAGCTCCGTGATCCTTCCTTCAGCACAATCACCCTGCCCCCATTGCGCAGATGGTTATATTCAGTATTGCCACCCGAGAAACGTCCATAGGCCAGGAGGATGCCGTAATACATCATGGAACAGTCATTGTCATGATCATGTCCGCAAAACACCCCCATAATATCTCCACATTGTTTCATGGCATCGAACATTCCGGAATTAAGATCTGAGGAGCAGCCCGTTTCCATGCGGGTACCGTTCATGATGATCTCCGGATTAGTCATGGCATAATTATATTCAGGCAGGGGATAGTGCATGAAGGCGACAGCCGGCAGGGGCTTGCCGCCATTCTCCAGGGCATAGTCAGCACTGGTCTTCCGGTACCAGTTTACTTGTTCAGGGAAGAACTCCTGATAGGTCCCCGTGCCCTTTATCTTGCTATAGTCATGGGTGTCCATACCGTAAATTACGGCTTCTGTTTTGCTGCCATCTTCTGATTTTACAGGCAGGGTATAGTCAAACAGGGCACTTTCTCTGTGGGGCTGCACACTATAAGGCGCGGCCTGCATCATATTATATAGCGTATCTAGGGGAGTGCCTTCTCCCGGGTCATGGTTGCCAAAAAGCATACAGAATGGCGTCTTTGTGTCTCTGAAGATGTCAAGCACGGTTTGCAGGGCAACTTTTCCAGGCTGAGAGTACACGATATCTCCTGTGACGACTATCAGATCAGGTCTTTCTGACTTGACAACTTCTTTTATACATTCTGCAGCTTGTTGTGAGGCCGGATTATCCTGCTGGTAATGAAGGTCTGTAAACTGTACGATTTTAAATTGTCCGTGATGGAACCTGAGATCCTGGGCTGGTAGGGATATTACCAGACAGAACAACACACAAATTAAACTAATTCTTTTCAACATAAGCATCCGTTTATAAATTCAGTATAAAGTTTTCAGGATAAATTGAGGGGCAAGGATGTAAATTAACCTGTTGTCAATGGATCAGCATAAGCAGGAAATTATTTTACGGTTTTATCCTCTAATTCCCAGTTCATAATGGTAGAGATGGTGGGGATAAGATTCATTGCTATTTTCTGATGTCCTAGATAGTTAGGGTGATCATCAGCTCCTAAATTACCGGAGGATAATATTCCGGGCATAGGATTCGACATATACACTCCCTTCATTGTCCGTATCCTCCTCCTGACCTCATTGAGACCGCAATTAAGATAATCATTTGCCGTATGAGGAATAATGCAGAGTATCGTTATATTCCCATAGTGTTTCCTGATTGAATGAATGAGATGGATATATGTTTCTGCATATTGCTCTACGGAGGGTGTCACTATTGGGGAATAATCATTCGTGCCTAAATTGATCATTACCAAATCTGGATGGTAAGCTGAAAAATTATAGGTCAATGTGTCGAAGTCATCATAAACATGGCTGGATCTTGTGTAAATCGTGTTTTTGGATATTTGGCGGTTCTCTCCATAATTGCGCACGAGGCCCTTTCCTGAATGAGCGATCAAGACATAGTCAGCATCAAAATAACGGGCAATGATACAGCCATAGGACAGATCACAATTTTCAGTGTTCAGTTTGAAATGTTCTTGCGGGCCTTGTGCTTCACTTCCATAGCCGCAAGTATAAGAGTCACCATAGATCTCAATCAAGCGAGTTTTTCTCTTTACGGTACGTAATGGCCCCTTCTTGGAGGTATAAAAGCCATGAATAGTGGTACATCCAAATTCGCCTTCTGTACACTTCTGCAGCTTCAGTACATGGAATCCTTTAGAGAGTCCACGGGCTAAAACGACAGTATGGTTCTGTTTGCCCGTTATTTCGATTTTGCGGATCCATTTCCCATCAATGAAAATGTTGTGAAAGCTCCTGCCGGATTCAGATATGGAAACAGCAATGGAACTGCCGGGGAAAGAAGTTTGCAAATAGGTTCCTACCCAATCATAGCGTACTGATCCATCCTGAAGTTTTTCGGTTCTGCCTGTGTAGGTTATGGATGGATCATCAGCCTTGATGAATTGCCCGGAATCATGATAAGCCATGATGTATCCAGGAAAGAATATGGATAGAATGACGAATATACTGAAATTAAGAAAATATTTTTTCATCTTATGATCTTTAAAAAATCCTTTTAGTTTTAATGGTTTATTTTTTTAAAAAAACAAGTTGAGAGATAAGGCCTGATCAAGTTTTCCAAAAGATTTTCTCCCTTGTAAATATAGAGGTAAGTACCATACATAAAGCGGTCAGGATCACTCCCTTTAAGAAGCCGGACCATGGTGCGGTATCCATTATGTTCATCCACTGATAGATACCCGAAAATTCCAGCAAGGGAATAACGACCATAGATCCCATCACGTAAGCGATCATAGGATTCTTGCCTACCAATTCAAGAGGCAGCGAGATCCATTTACATTGGTAGTAATCACTTACAAGTGCGAAGAACAGTAATCCAAAGAAAGCTAAGCCAGAAGTCGTAAATAAATAGCTTATGGTCACATCATCTTTGCGGATTCCTCCTTCAAAAGGCTCAAAGCAGAGTCCGATCATTAAAAGCCATGCCCCCCAATGATAGAGTTGTGACCATGTTTTCATTTCTGTGTCATCTGTGCGCAACAGGAAGTAAAGTGCTGCTAATAGAATTAGTGAGAAAATGACGTTAATCACTAAAAGACGGTTATATAAAAAGCAAACATTCCCAATAATGAGTAACAGAGAAATGAAAAGAATAAACGGAGAGCGGATCTTTTTTAGTCTTGTCTGATATTTGTCTTCGGTCTCATTATGGTTCAGCCAATTGAAAAGAATGTCACCTGCAAATGTGCCAGGAATAATAATCAACAAATATTCTATATAAGAAAAGCGATAAAGCCATGGGAATGGTGAGTAGCCATGTAATGCCTTGGGCCATGACCCTGTTGTTTTTGCAGAGACGAATAATGCAATGACAACAAGCATGATGAATAAGCGCGCCATGGTGTTTTTCCGGGTTAATAAATAAACGATTGAACCAAATAATGCCATATTCGATAATATAAGGATAATCGCATCACTATCATACAAGGAAAAGGCCTTCCCTTCAGCTTCTGGTTGAAACAACATCCATAATGCTGCTATTACATAAGCTGCTGAATTGATGATTCTCGCCCAGATCTTGGAAACCTTAAAAGGGTTTTTCATATAGATGAAAAACATCAGGATAAAGGCTCCCACAGGAACCATGTATTTGACATTCCCTCCTGCCAGCATGTAAGGGAACATGTGAGCAATGAAAATTGCGAAGAAGGCCAACTTGAGCCAGCGTATTACACTTTTATAAGCTAAATGCAAAGAACTAACCCCTTCGGCTATATGATGCCGGAAAGAAAGAGGTATTGCTGCTCCCATGGAAAAAAGGAAAAAAGGGAAGATTAAATCCACCCATGTGATCCCATAAATATGAGGGTTAAAAATATGCGAAGGGGGCGGCACCTGGCAGTGATACATCCATGCAGGTAATATGGAGAAAGCTTCAGTTGCTGACAGTATCATAGTCATGATTGCATACCCTCTCAAAGCATCTAAAGAGAAAGCTCGTGTCTGTTTCATAGAATTAATAATTATAATTTTAACATTCCGGACATTACCATGCCCTTCTTGACTTCATCCCAAAGACTGCCCTGGAGGATGAGATGACTAATATCAAAGATCATCACACCATCGGAATATTTTAAATTCATTTCTATGGATTGCGATAATTTATCAGGGCAATTGTAGAATTGGTCTGCTAATAGGCCACCATAAAATTTTCTACCACAGAGCACGTTACGCAAATGTTTGCAAGAACCTTCTACCGAATACCAGGATCCGAATTGTGTTTCTGAGTCTGTTTCATTACGTACTCCCTCTTTATTATGCATCGCATCCGCAATTGAAATGTCAGTATAGTAATTGCCAACCATATAGGTATCTATTAATTCTGCATATCCTGTCTTCGCATAATGGGGAGTAGCCCAATCATAGTCCTTACTTGGGTCATAGTTCCTGCTTGCGAAATTCACGCCGACTTCATAATAGGATGGATACCATGCACCGGTATATGTGCCGAAAGAAATAGAAGGATTGATCGCTTTAACAGCTGTCCTAAGGTCATTCATTACATGATAAATTACAGAGGACCGGTATTCTATCCATTGATTAAAATATTTGCCCCTTTGAACGCTATATTGTCCATTAGAATCTTTCTTCCATATAAAAATATCATCAGGGAAATGTTTTACGTTTATGCCGGAGTATTTCTGAAAGTCTTTCTTAGACAATGATGAGAAATCAGCATCAATACCATCATATCTTACTCTATCGAGGACGATCCCGTCTAATCTGGGATATTGTCTCACCAAGTCACACAAGACTTTGACGATGTACCTGCGATACTCCTTGTTGGCGGGATTGACCATTGCGGAATATTTCTCTTTTTGTTCCGTAATTGATTTTAATCCCTGTGGTGTGTATACCGTCGAAGCCCATTCCGGATGCCCGGAATAGATGAGCCCTCTATCAAAATAATTGTGTCCGGCAGAGAATATATTCAATGATGCATGTACTCTCATGCCTAGACGGTGTGATGTCGCAATAAAGCGACCAAGATAATCAAAATCAGGGCGTACAAAATGACGCCATTCTCTCATACGTGGTGCGTACTTCGTCGTAAACAGGACTTCTCCTGAAATAGGCCTTACATCAACGACAACATCTGTGAACCCCAACTGTTTAATCTTGTTTAAATAGAAATCAATGCTGTCAGGATAGCTGAAACGCTGAAAATTAGCTTCAGCATCGAACCACATAAAGGCCCTTTTAGTTTTTGATATACTCTGGCTACTCGTTAATAAAGGGTATCCGATAATGAATATGATCACAAGAATTTTCAAAAGTAATTTTCCCTTTTTCATTGTTTTTTTGTTTTAGTCCAATACCGTTCAATATCTTCTAAAGACATACCTGCCGTTTCGGGAACGAGTTTCCACATAATGAGGAGATAGGGGATGCACATGACCGCAAAGAGCAGGAAAGTTCCCGCAGGAGCAAGATTCTGCAACAGCCATGGGGTGAGCTGCCCGATAAGATAGGTGCCTATCCATAATGCGAAACCAGCTATAGACATTGCCAGTCCCCGTATACGGTTGGGATACATTTCAGAGAGCAACACCCACACTACTGCACTGATGGAGACGGCACAGCAGAAAACATATAGTAAAAAGAACGCAAGCATAAAATATACGGACAGGTGCATGGGATCTCTTTCCGTGAAATAGAAAGAGATGAAGATCAAAGACAGGATCATACCGGACACCCCGAAATAAACAAGTCTCTTCCTTCCCAACTTGTCAATGATGAACATCGCAATAATCGTAGCGACAGTATTCACGATACCGACAAGTACCTGGCAGAATAAAGGATCGGACATCCCTGCATCCTTGAAAATGGAGGGGCCGTAATACAATACGGCATTGACCCCCATGAACTGGCCTAATATAGCTATGCATACCCCGATGACGACAGCCTTGAATATGCCAGGCTTGAAGAGGTCCCGCCATTCGGACTTGGAAGCAGTGGAAATTGTGGATTTTGTGTCCTCAATCTGGCGCGTAACTTCTTTGCCGGAAAAATAGATACGACTGAATATACGGGATGCCAGGTCCTCCCTATGGTGTACGATGAGCCACCGTGGACTTTCAGGAATAAAAAACAAGATAATGAAGAAGATCAGGGCGGGGATGGATTCCATGCCGAACATGCTTCTCCATACCTCATTGACGCATACCAGTTGCAAGACACCTGAAGTAAAAGAAGCGGTCTTTGAGATATATAGGAGAATGTAGTTCATGAGGTATGCTGCCAGAAAACCGAAAGTTACAGCTAACTGGTAGAGCGATACTAGCCGTCCTCGGTATCTTGTTATTGCTATTTCTGAGATATACATTGGAGCAACAATAGAGATGACCCCGATGCCGATTCCTCCTGTGACACGGGCCAGGACAAGGCTGTTAAAGTTGTAGCTCAAAGCACACCATATCCCGGAGACCGTAAACAGGAAGGCCGCAATGAACATGGCCATACGCCTTCCTAGCCGGTCACTGATAATCCCGGCAAAGGCTACTCCAATAATGGAGCCGATCAATGCACAGCCGACGAACCATCCCTGCTCCATAACGGTTAGGCTGAACTGTTCCGTGACCTGGTCAACGGTTCCCGAAATTACTGCCGTATCATATCCGAACAGCAGTCCTCCAATGGCTGCAACTAAGGATAGAAAAACGATGTATCCTAATCTGTATTCCGCTTTCATGTCTTTATCTCAAATGAGTTGTATGAAAAATAACTAATCTTGCCTATCTGATATTAAAGTATTCTTTATAACGGTCATATAAATGATGGGCTTGTATGTATGCCGATTGCGGACTCATAAAATGGGAAAATTCAAAAGTGATGGCCTTGTCATAGTGACAACGCTTGGCTGCTTCTAATTTGAGACGTAGTTTATCAAACTTGATGGGCAGGAAATGTATAGGCATATCACGATCAAAACTTTCAGCATTCGTCCAGCATTGCATGTGATATTTATCTGCAAGTTTTTTGTTTACTGAAAAGAAAGCATCCAACTCGTCATAATCTATATGTCCGTCTTGAAAGGCACAGGCATCTACGACTTCGTGGATTCCGTCAAATATTTCATTCCATTCTCTCTCATGCTCCTGCACAGAGATAGCCTGGTCATTCGTCATCTTACCCGTTCCCATAACCGCTTTTTTCCCATCTATCCAAGGGGATATAAAGACGGGCAGTCCTCCTGATACATCCTTGCATTGTTTACCCATTGCATAGAAAGAACTGATAGCACCCTTTGTTCGCCGACTGATTTCTGTACTGATGTACCAGCCCTGAAAACTCTTATATTTGTTTCCATACATTTTCCAAACCTCATCAATGACATACTTGTTGTCTTCTACTTCCTGGCTCATGTCTCCTGTATCCCAATAATGCCCCGAATCATAAAGGCCGAAATAGAACTTCATCCCATATTTCCCCGCAAGACGAAGGAACATATCAATAAGATCCACAGAAGGCATATAGCATCCCTTCTTTAACAAATAAGGAGAAGGATAAGTGATGAATTTCCGATAGCCGGAACGGATAACGATTACCGTATCAATGCCGATAGCTTTCATGTAAGCAAAATCCTGGTTCCATTCTTTTTCCCCCCAGTTCTGATGAGGTATATCATGGGATATTTCGTCTAAGAATGTACCGGTAATCCGTATACCGTTGTTCTTTGGGACGATCAGATGTGATTGATGATCTCTACTATTAATATTCAAAAAAGGTTTACTGCTTGGTGATGAACTTTTCTTCGCGTTCAGCAAAGAAGGTGCAATGATAGCTGAGGCACTTGCAAGTAATGCTTTTTTTATAAAATCTCTTCTGTTAATCATAATATCTGAAATTTATTAAACTGTTCTGTCTACAAACAATCGTGAAGATCATCAATTCTTACCCCGATCGTGATAAAATAGATTATCTGCCTTAGGATTTACTATATTATTCTCTTTATATCAATGGGACAAGACGGAATGATTATTTCTATCCTGTTTGTTAATTCCTTCAGATGGATATAAATACGTCATTGGCTTATCCCATTGGCAAAGTTAATCATAAATTTTATATCATGAGCCACTTTTACTCCAGAGTTTCTACAGTGTCTTTAAAATATCCTGACATAAAGTATAACCTTTTATCATCATCCTGGGGATATGGAAAGGTCCTTTGAACAGGTTCCCCTTGGCCGGCTGTGCAACCGTTCCGTCACGATGCAGGTAACCGTACCATTCCCCATATTTCTTGTCTGGAAAATGAGCATACGTCCATTCGCTGATCTGCCGGTGCAGATACAGGTATTCTTCATCCCCGGTACCCAGATAAGCATATAGGGAAGAAATGATGGCTTCACATTGAGGCCACCAGAATTTCATGTCCTGTGAATAGTCCTGTTGGGGCAAGTTGCGACAATCCCTGAAATTAATAATTCCACCGTACTGTTTATCCCATCCCCAGTTCCATGACCAGTTGAAAATAGTCAAAGCCATATCCATCAAGTCTTTATCCCATCCACGCAGGCGAGATTCCTCCATGATGAACCAGGAAGTTTCAAGGCAATGTCCGGGATTGATGGTACGTGTCATGTTGGTATCAATGAATTCTCCGTTCGGCCCAACCATCTCAAGCAGAGCCTTAAATTCAGGATGCATGAAATATTTTTTCAATGCAGCGATAGACTGGTCTATTTGCTGTGTAACTTTCGGATCGTCAATCACAGTGCGAATTCGTGATCCGACATTGATCAGAATCATAATGATGGAATGGCTTTGCAAATTGACAGAAGATTCATACTTTGGCTCAAGAAATCCAGGAGTAGATAGAAAGCGTTGTGTGTCTTCAAAAATCTTCATGGCTTTCTTGGCGTATGACATGTCTTTCGTGGCCAATGCATATTCCGACATGGCTATAGCTGCGAAAGTTTCCGAGAAAACATAGCGGCGCTTGCGCAAGGGGCGTCCGTCAGCAGTTATAGAAAAATACATGTGTCCATCTTTATCAAAACAATATTTTTCCATAAAGTCCAGAGTACTTTTTGCTGCTTGCAGCCATTCCGGATTAGGCTCGATGTTGTTGTATGCGAATGAACAGATAAAGGCAAAGCGTCCCTGAAACCAAACCGATTTCGTTGAGTCCATCAAGGAACCGTCGCGGTTTACACAGGTATAAACGCCTCCGTATGTTTTATCCCATCCGTGTTTCATCCAGAAAGGCATGATGTTTTTCGTAAGGTCTTCTTTGTAAGATTTTGCCCAAAATTCCAAGTACTTTTTTTTATCCATTGCTATTATTGTTTAATTGAGTTTAGGTATTTGTCAAATCCTTTTTTTAATGCATTCCAATAATTATATCTGCGTATGTATATCATTGATATTTACTTCTTGTGATTTCATTCCAATATAGGAAAAGATAAGTGTGGCATAGTTTGAAGTTTTAATATTATATCTACCTTCTATATTTGAAATTGTCCCTGTTTTCGTTGTGCCCTTAATCGAAACAGTTACACCCGGAAGAGGATTCCCTGAAGTGTCCTTGATGATTCCAGTTATTGTACTTTGTGCAAAGCCTGATAGAGTAGATAAACACATAAGAAGAATTACGACAATTTTTTTTCTTTGTAAAGAGAAACTGTTTACGATCAATAAGTTACCCATGGTCTTAATTTTTAAAATTTTGCATAACAAATGTTTTTATAAACCATTATGTATATAAAGAAGTTATCAGGGAGAGTTAAAGACAAACTTTGAATGTCTTTGCTTCCAATATTATTTGAGCCCACTGAATTAATAGCTTTAATATTTATTTTACCGGATTTTTGTAATATATAGTCCTATATTGGATCAATTAATAGAAAATTAGTTTTGCCGTTAAAGACAACTTGAGAGGATTTTTGGCAGTTTCATAAAAGGCTTGCCAATTTTAGAATGATTCAAATCGTTGCACTTCTGCAGGTGCCGTATTAGTGAAAACTTATAACTTTCTCCCAATCTTCTGGGTTAATAATTAAATATATTATTATAGGGTTACTAATTAATAATTTTGTTATTATATAGCTGCAAATATATATATTATTTTAATAACTAGATATGATTTAGATGTATTTTTTGCTTTAGTGGCGATAATTTATATGATGTTAACATTCTGAATGAATCATAAGGGCATTTGGTTCTGATAAGTGCTTTGCTGGTTTACACCTATTATATTATTAAATATGCTATTTGACCCTTTATATTGATTCTCGGATTTCATCAGATTGATTTTTAAATTCACATAAATGCTTTTAAATTTTTCAGATTCACGAATAATGTTTATCTTTGTGAGATAAGATAATCAGACCGTTTGTTGAAGACGATTTCTTTATTTCTCTATAATACCGAAAAATATTAATAATAACAGATATGAAATATAAGACCCTTTCTCTTTTGGGTGTATTCCTGTTTACCTCAGCTACCATTATAGCTAAAGACATCAATTATACGAAAGGAATAGGTGTATATCCGGGTGATCCAACTGAGAATAAAGCTCCTGTATTAAAAAAAGATTTTGTGTACAGAAATGTCGCATTGAACAGAATGGCTTGTGCTTCTTCCTCCCTGGACTATAACTTGACAGCTCAATTAGCTACGGATGGAATCTTGTCTTCTGGAGAACCTTCTGCAATTACTGTTTCGACTAATAGTGGTCTTCTTGACTTGCGGGATAAAGAAAAAACATTTGATGGGAATGTTGTATCCAGTAATGTTCTTACTGGAAGTGATGCTTTTATCCAGTTTGATTGGACTGGGATGAAGATAGATTTGACTTCTTTACATCTTTTAGGAGAGGTCGCCTTTGATCCTAAAGTTTCGACAAAAGGATATACAATTCAGATATTGGCTTCGGATGATGGCCAAAAATGGAAAGAGGTGGGTAGATTGGAAGGTCCAGATTTACCAGGAGAAGCTACAAAGCAACTCGTGAGTTCAGATCCGAATAAACAGGAATCGATAGAAAAACTTCCGTTAAGACGTTTGGATGTTGAATTACCCATTAAGAATCCGGGTAGGTTCAGCCATTTGCGACTGAATCTTCTGATGCCAGGATGTGCTTATTGGCGTATCTATGAACTGGGGCCCAAAAAGGATGGACATTTTGCTGATGAAAGTTGGATGCCTTCCTATCACTTTAATAGTGCGTGGGTTTCAAAGAGATTGAAAGGTCTGTCGGATCAGACACAATGGCTTGATGTTGATCTTGGAACTGATGTCAACTTTAATCAAGTGAATTTATATTGGCTTCATCGACCTTTAAGAGGGAAGATCCAGGTATCGGAAGATTCTGAAAGATGGACAGATGTAGCTGAATTACATCATGGGAATGGGCTTATAGATAATGTCTCTTGTAACGGCCGAGGTCGTTACGTGAGACTCCTCATGGAAAAGCCTGATAGCTCGTTGTCTTATGGATTGAGAGAAATTCAGGTTATGGGGAAGGGTGGACTAAGTGTGGCAAAGAAGTCCACGACACCTTTGGAAATTAATGCTTTACAACTGAAAAAGTCTGATTTCCAATTTGATAGAAATTGGATAACACGTCGTGATAAAGATTCACATTGGATTTGTGCAACTGTTCCTGGGACCGTTTTGACAAGTTATATGAACATCGGGGCTGTACCAGATGATCGCTATGGAAATAATATGCGGCA
>ENA-UOOK01004482-UOOK01004482.1-fermentation-metagenome-genome-assembly--contig:-NODE-4482-length-14912-cov-8.622064_pt1 | contig 14912 bp, 34 predicted proteins | sample MGYA00245777_ERZ724023 | MGnify/ENA primary metagenome ERZ724023 (study PRJEB28704, sample SAMN03018312) | fermentation metagenome | biome: anthropogenic terrestrial biome; feature: soil; material...
CACAAGCAACACCAGTCGTACCAGACCCTGCACAGTTATCTAAAACCAGATCACCTTCATTGGTGTAAGTCTTAATAAGATATTCAAAGAGTGCCACTGGTTTCTGAGTAGGATGTAATTTACCTTTTTGATGTGCATTGGATTTATTAATAATAGAAACTGGATATTTATGAGTATATTCATAAACTTGATTTTGTGGGGTTTTATCTCCACCAAAGGCGTTACCTTTCCCATAATTTTTAGAAACTTTTATACTATCTCGTTTAATCATAATTGGATTATATTTAGGGGTGTTGATTCCAAATACTAAAACATCTTCGTGGGTTTTCATTGGTTGTATTTTTCCTAAAAATATGTTCCCAGATTTCTTTTTATTCCATATCCAACTATATCTAAATATTTCATAATTAGAAGAAACCAATCTACTAGTGAATGGTTGTGATGCTGTTAAGACTATCGCACCATTATCCTTAATAACTCGTTTATATTCAATCCATAACTCATCCAAAGGAATGGGTGTATCCCATTTGCAGTCTGTTGTACCGTAGGGTAAATCACATAAAATCATATCTATGGATTTATCCTCCAGTAAAGGAAGATAATCGAAGCAGTTTCCTTCGTATAGTTTCCAGGCCATAATATCACTTTAAAGAGGTTTCCTTGGGAAGTTGTAAAGATATAAAACACGTGGTAAGGTATTTTTACATTTGAGCTTTTTTGTTTTATATCCTTGTTTTTTCCCAAAGTTTCGGTGATTAATATGGTTTATTACCAAATAAAATATGGGTTTAATTTTAAATCCTATTATTTTTGGAGGTATAATAGATTTTGAAATCCCTTACAGGTGGAAACCCATAATTTTTTTGTGGAAAAAACCAATATTACATGAAGAAAGTAAATGGCTTTTAAACCAATCTCTCTTCAATAATATATTACCCTACAGTGAGAGTGCTATTTTTAATCTTAAACATACTGTATTTTTCAACAATACTGGTATATCTCCTATCTGTTAATCCGCTCTTTTTAATAATACTATAATCACTTATTTTTATATCTCTTCTATCTGCTCTCATAAGATAAATACACATTGCCATGATGATTGTTTTATATTTACAGTTTCGACAAAATAGTTTCACACCATTTGCTTTAAGGATATCATTTTTTACCTCCCTTTTTTGCCAGGTGGTAAGATGTAATTCTTGATCAATCAAATTAAGATATGGTAAATATTCATCTTTAATCTTGTAATCAATCCCATTTTTGGTACTTTTTTCATACTTTCGCTGTAAAAACTTATGGTTGGGTTTGGTGTACAATCTTTTACCTACTGGTATGAACACTTTGTAAGGTTTACCCCTCCAGGATAAAACCCTTACTTCCTTGGTTACAAATCCACATAATTCACAAAAAAATAATCCATCTTTTTTCATATGGCGCTCAATACTTTCCTTACCACAATAAGGACAATTTTTTAAAGGATAACCTTTCAATCCTTTACAAGTATCACAAGATTGATCCATCTTCATCCCCTGATTGATCGATACCAAATAAATGAAGAACATTATCCAGGTTATCACCAAAAAGATACCTATAAAATTCTATTTCTTCCCTTTCAATCTTTTGTAATTCTCTTGTTTTGGCTTTACCATCTGGCATTTGTTTTATTTCTGCTACCTTATCAAGAATAAGATTAATCATATCCAAACTATAATCATTAAGTTTGGATTCATCTATTTGTTCCATTAAAAAAGTAGTTATTTGGTCTTGGGATTTGGATGGGAAAATTTTATTTTTAAACCTACTTAATCTATTCAAAATATACCACCTCCAAAAATTAGGACAAAACAAATATTTTTATCCCTTAATTCATGTCTTTAGGATATCTATATTAAATAGTTTTCTACCATCCAAACAACAGGTTTTACCATAACCAAAATCTCTTATATAATGGTTGTTAATAAAAGAATCCTTATCAATCCATCCCATTATCACCACTTTACTCCGGTGGTGTGGTTCAAATGGTTTGGTTAAAATAGCAATATCAGATCGGAATTTATGGATATTTTTAAACATTAAAATAGGTTGATCTATCATATCAACATATTTCACATCTATAGTTTGTCCTCTGTATTTAAAATCAGATCCTCCATCTCCACCATGGGGATTATGATTAGTATCCACACCAAAACCAAGATATTTTGCCACTGCAAATTCACCCAGTAAACCCAGAAAATTAGTTTCCCAACTGGATTTCTTTTTTGCTATTGTCCGGTTTATTACTCCTTTATTTTTGGTGTTTCGTTGTTTTGCCAGTATATCACATTGTTCCAAATCATAACCCCTTAACTGTACTATAACTGACATAATTTCACCCAAATAAATGATCCATAACATTCATTATCGGATCATCTTTTACTACTAAAATTTCCTGTTCATACCAAAATTGTATATCATCGCCAAATTTTATGTCTTCTCTTGTAACTCCGGCTATTGATTTGATTTTTTTCTTGTTTTGTTTATCTACATAATCCTGGGCTTGTTTCTCATTTGTAAAAATAAAATCAATTTGCTGCTCATTACTATGTTTAGCAGCAAAAAACACAACATATACTTTAACTTTCATTTTAATTTGCCACAAATATTTTTTATATTATCTGCGATTCTATCACCGTAATATCGATGGTCTATTTCTACACTATTTTTATGTTTACATATATGTTTAATCATGGTTTATACACCTTTGTTCTTATAATAAAAAAAGAAAAGAAGAAATGAAGTTTTTATAACTGTTTCCGTAGTGCTAATCCACCTAATATAGTCAATATACCTAATATGGCTGGTATTACTGGTATTCCGGTGTCTTGCATTGGTATAGTACCTGATGGTGTTGTTGTGTTTGTTGTATTGTTGGTTGGGATTTCTCTGCATTGTTTATCGATTGTTACGGTTGTTGTGTTGAATGGATTGTGTTCTATTGTTGTTTCAGTTGTATTAAATTCTGTAACATCTACATTTATGTCTGTTATGTCAAAGAATGTCTTTTCTTCTTTTATATCGGTTGTATTCCATGTGTTACTGTTGGAATAGATTTTATTCCATGTTTCTTTTACTGTTCGGTCTATTGCTTTGAATATGACTATTTCTTGTTTGCATTTCTGTTGTATGCTGTTGAATGTGAAATCCAAGTATGATAGGGTGGATTCCCATGATTCTGTTGTGGTGTTAGTTTGTTTATAGGTTGTATTGGTGGTTGTTGTGGTTGTATTCATGAAATAGGTTGTTGTATTGTTTGTTGTAGTGTTTTTAAAGAAGCTGGTTACTATTGTGGTTGTAACAGAGTCGTAAAAGTCTGTTATGGTTTTAGTGGTTATGGTGCATATTTTGTTCCCATTCTGTACTATTTGGGTTGTTATATCGGTTTGACTTCCTAAGAAGTTCGTAATAGTTGAGCTATCGGTTGTCTGTCCGTTTGGTGTAACTACGCTGTTTATGTCTGTTTTTTGGTCTATCTGGGTTATTACGCTGTTGGTTGATGTTGCTGTGCCTATAATTTCTGTTATTGTTTCTGTGTTGTTGTTTACGAGTTTTGTTTCATTTTTTAGTAGTAGTGTGTATGTGTCTGGGTATATTGTGGTGTCTGAGAGTGCTGTGTTTATCATTGATTGTTGTGCGGGGTTTGCTGGTGTTATACCGTTAGTGAAGTACCAGCTTGCTCCTTGTAAGTCGTATCCTTGTTGTTGTGTCATATCGTTTCGGTAGAAATTGACTATTAATGATTTAACCTTTGAAGCATTGGTTATTCCGGTTGTTCCGGGTGTTACTGGTACAGAATCTCCGAAGTTTATGTATGTGTCTTTGTCTGTGCATAGTCCTTTGCTGGTATCGTTGAATTTCATTACTCCTTGATTTCCAATGGATTTATCTGCGTCCATACCGGTTAGTGTTACATCGGTTGCGGTTGCTAATCCTAAAGTGCTTATTAGTAGCATTGATATTATTAGTGTTGTTAGTATCTTCATTTCCTTTTCACCTCCGTTTTTATTGTGTAAGAACGGTTATATTCTATTCTTTATACTATATAATAAATATTTCTCCTGTTCCTTAAAACCTTCTATACTTATTTTTCCATGTTGATCCATATCCTATACCTCTATTTTATCCACAATAATTATCATTGTGTTTAATACTAAGTGTAAATTGTGTTGTTATCCTGCTATGTTCATCTGCCATACCTTCTTTGTGTCCTTTTTGATATCCTTCCCTGTATCCAGTAGTATAAGCTTCTGCTAATTCTTTGGCACTATAAACTTTTTGTTGTTTTTCTTTTTCGTTCATATGGTACACCAGGTTAATGTTTCCTGATTTATTATTAATTTATTTTGGATATATTGTACAAACCATTGTATCCACTGTAAAATTGTATCACTAATATTTTTAAGATAATCCATAACATACTGAATTCTGGGATCATTTACCTGGTAACCTTCTATGATCGGATATTTTGGATCTGTCATTTTTCATTATCCTTTATTTGTTGCATTGCCTCATGGTATCTCTCATAACTTTGTTCATCGGTATCTGTTTGTATTTCCTTCATATCCTCCAGTTTAAACCCCTTGATAAATATTTCTTTAATTCCACCAAGGAACTTTTTAATATCTTGTACATATCCCTGTAAAGTTGTAGGTACTTTAATTACATCTGGTTCTGGTGGTGTATGTGGATACCATTTTGGTTTACCTAACATACCAGATATGTTGCCTTGTGGTTTGTGTAGATTGTACCATATTTTACTGTTGGGTTGGGTACTTAATTCTTCCTCTAATTTATCCTGTTCCATAAAATTAGACATCCTTTAACCCTCCAGTTGTTTTTTAATGGATTTAACCCTATCTAATTGTTGTTTATGTCCTTTCTGTTCTAATTTAGGATTGATTGGTTTGTCCTGTCTGCTCCAGTACCATGCTAATAATAAGATAGTGATTATTCCTAAAAAGTAAGCTACAATCAAATATATCCATATTTCATTTACTGTTATTATCCACATCTTTTCACCCCCTTTTACTTTTTAGTGTTTTCTTTGCTTTAATTATTAATTTATTCCCTTTTACTTGTATCTTTCTTACGCGTCCTTTTATGGGAATTTCCCCATCCTTCATGTTAAATCGTTCAACTTTGGGTGCTGATTTAACCCCTGGATTACCTGCTATCCCACTAATTATTTCTCTTTGGTTATAATGTACTTCTATATCCATAAATTAACCACCTTTATTTGCTGGTTCTTCCAGTAATGACCTTAAAAGGTCTTTTTTAACTTCTTTGGCTATATCTTTCTCCATATCTCTTATTTCTTTGATTAATTCATCTTTTAAATCATTTACTGCTTTGGTTAATTCTACTTTCACATCTTCCATTACAAGATCTATCACTCCCTTTTTTGTATCTTCCTTTAAATAATCAATCTTATTATCCAGCACTGTTAATATGATATCTCCCATGGACATATCTTTAATATTTTGTTTAATATCCTGTTCTTGTGGCAGTTTTGCTACCATTCTATCTCCACTTACTAAAACTTTATCCCCTGGTTTTATCATTTCATCTTTTTGTTCTTGTTTTTGTGGTTTCATCGTTTCTAAATCATCAATTACCTGGTGGATTCCCTTTATTTTTGTATCTGGATTTTTTTCTTGTAGATCCTTTTCCCTGATTATTTTTAGTAGATTATCATTGTAACCTGGATCTTGTTTTTTCTTTTTATTGAAATATTTGTAATTTGCTTTATCCTTAAAATAGATTAATACACTATTTACTTTTGTCCGATATAGCTCTCCATTATCTTGTAGTTTTTTAAGTTGATAGTATAATGCTTTGGCTTCAATATTACATTTTGCTGATAATTGTTTTACGGTGAATCCATCACCATATTTATCAACATATTTATCAACACTTTTTTGTATGGTTTCTGTTTTCATCTTTTTACCTCCTGATTCCTCCTTATTTCCATTGATTAGATTTTTAAATTGTTGTTTGGCTTTTTTAATATTTTCCATCTTTTCTAATATTTGTTTGGGTGTTAATTTTTCATCTGGTATTTGTGTTTTACATTGTTTACAGGTTGTTTCTAACCGGTTTGTGTGTGGTGATCGGTCAAAATCTTCCACTGATTTTGTCCTTTCACATTGTACACATACTCTTGTGGTAATTAAATCATCGTCCAAATTTGATTTCCCCAAATTGTTTTATTTAAATAGGTCTTCTGCTGCTTCTTTACCTTTATCAAATGCTTTTTTAGTTATCTTTAATAATCCATTTAATGTTTCTGGTATCTCTTTTAATGGTTCTTTTAATCCGTATTGTTCCCTTTTCTTATTTATTAGGATTAAAAGCTCATCCTTGTTTATTACCCCTATTATGTACAACTGTACTTCTTTTTGAAGTACCTCAAATTCCATGTCTATATCCATCTTAAAATACCTCCACTTTTTCTATTAATGGATTATGTACCACCATCTTTATTCCCATCTTTTGGAAATAGGCAGTTACACTTAATCCCAATCCATATTCATCACTTGTTTTAAATAATGCTTTAAGATAATAATATGTATCTTGTGGCATTACAATTACTTTGGGATTTACATTATTTGATTTTAATTTTTGTATTTTGATAATGATATCATTTTTAATCTTTTTTACATCCTCTAAATCCATACTATGTTCTTCTATTTTAGTTGGTGTTTTTTTTAGAAATTCAACCAAAATTTACACCTCCACTTTTCTTATCCCTAATATTGGTAAGTTTTTGATTAATCTGTATGTGATTTCATGGTGTACCATTTCTATATGTTTACAGTTGTATGCTCCCTCTACTTTTTCCCATCTGGCTGTCCAATCCCAGCAGGTACATCTCCAGTATCCCCAACTACAGGTTACAAAATGTTTTTCTCCTTTTGGGCTTATTATATTGGCTTGTATTTCCTCCTCATCATAGAAGATAATATCTATTTCGTAGGTATCCATTTCTTTGTAACTTTTATCTACTTTGTGAGTTTTGGGATAACCTGCCATAATTTCACCAGATTTTTACACAAATCTTACCCAATTTAATGTTTGGGATGAGTAGTAAATCAAGATAACAAATAATACAATCAATATTATTTGTCCAAGTATTATCGCGTCTAATTTATCCATCTCCATTTATACCATACCTCCAGATTTTGATAAAAAATTTACCAGGGAAAAAAGATTTTATTCTTCTATTTCCCCAGTTGTTACCATCCTATCAATCTGATCCAATATCCTTTTACGATCATAATCCTGTAATTCTTCATCTAATTGTATTTCTCTGATTAATTGTTGTTTGTTGGGTTTTTCATCATAATGGTTATCCTGGTATTGTTTTTGGTAGATTTCTACATCGTTTCTTGCTTCTGGATCATCTTGATCTGCAAGTGTATCTGGCTCTTCTGTTCCCTGTTTTCCTTGTTGATAGTGTTTAAGTGATTTTGCTTCCTCTTTATATTGTTGGTATAATGGATCGGATGGTTTAAGTGAAACTTGTACTTTGAATTTTTTTAATGCGTTCTTTTTGGGATCTTTGGTGGGTATTTCCTTTTCAAGTATTATCCTAATTTTTTTACCTACCAAATCTTTACCACTCATAGCACTGTTCAGGATACTTGTTCCATAAACTATTATAGTACCGTTTACAGCTTCTGGATGTTTGGTTTTGATATGGTATTTCCAATTTGGTTTACCCATAAACTCAATATGTTCTTTTTTAACATATACGCCTGTTAGTTCATCCCCTACTTCTGGTTCCCATACTCCTCTTTTGGTGGGTACATCTACCCATTCTTTTTGTTCTTCTTGGTTTGTCATGATTTTTTTACCTCCACTTAAAAAAAATTATAAAAAAAATTATTTTTTCTGGGCTTCTAATTCCTTTTTAAGTGCTTTTAATGCGGTTTGTACTACTTCACCCCTGGTATTAAAGTGAGTGGTTGGATTTTCTACAAGTTCATCTATAAATATTACATCGGTTGCCTCTACAGTTGCGTTAAATGTTACTTTTCCCATATTTTTATTCCTCCATTATTCCTAATGCTTTTTGTTTTGCTTTTTTATCATTTCTTAAATCAGATATGATATTATTTATCCTATTTACTACAAAATTATCTATTGCTTCTTTTTCTCTCATTTTCTTTGCTATTTCTGGATCTTGTGTCACTGCTTCCTGTTCTTCTTTGTTTAATTTATCAGTATATTGGATTATTCTTTGTTTGCTTTTCCATAGTGATTGTGCTTTTTTAATGTAATCATCGTATTCTTTTTTATCCTTGTATCCCATTTGTTGATACTGGTAGTTTGTAGGATCACATACTTGGTCTGTAGTTATCCATTGTCCTGGTTGTGTTTCGATTTCTATTAGTCCTTTGATACATCTGGTGTTTGCTGGTTCTATTTCTTTATTTTTGTTTTCCATAATTTACCTCCACCTATCACTATTTATACTATTTATATAATATAAATATTGCTATTACTCATCCCTTTTAGTGATCATAATAGTATACCCTTTATCCTCCACAATATCAACAAGAGCTGTAAGTAAACCCTGTTCTAAATCCATAAAAACTTGTTCAATTTCTGGATTACCATCACTCGATTGTAAGATAGTCCATACTCTACTAAAACTTACCATCAATCCAGATGTGGTTTCATCAATACCATACTTGGACACCATATATCCAATAAATTTATCAAATTCCTTATTGATAACATCCCTCTGGATACTATTAAGTAATGATTCCACTGGAAAATCCCTGTAAACCTTTTGTATTTCCTTATTTATCACTTCTTTACTTTCACCTTTCCGGATTTTCTGTTTAATTTTCTCCATCCTTTTATTATATCCTGGATTTGTACTTATAATTGGCATAACTTTTATTCCCTCCTAATATCTGGCTCATCCATCCCCTCACTACTAAAAATTATTGGGGATGGGTTCACAGCCAGTTGGCAAAGTATTATTAAATTTCTGCTTTCTCCCTTTCCTTTTGTAGATGTAAATGGTGTATTGCTTTGGTTAAACTGGTCTGATATCCACATTCACCACATTGGAAAAATACCCACCATTTACCATCTTCATCCTGTACCTCCACACCACCAGGATGTGGATACATAAGGATTGATCCATGGTGTTTATCACCACATCCTATATGTGCAAGGCAACCTGTTTTGTTAAGTATTTCCTTAAATCTGCTATCATGACAAAATTGTATACCATCCATATCTAATATCTCGTATTCATCAAATTCCACTTGTCTACCCCCTTTCCGGTATCCTTGGTTTTTACACCATTTACAAAGTACATGGAATCCTTCACCATCTTCTGTATACTGTACGTGTTTTGGTGCGATCATTTTTACAGCTCTACAATTTGGGCTATGTAACCTTTTGGTGTTTGTGTTTCCAATATACATACTATTATACCTCCACTCACTGGATTTTTAAGGATTTTTTATAATCCTTTTTATTCTCTCTAATCTGGTATTTGGTTTATTAAGATATTCCACATTAACAGTTTTTATATCAAGTAGTTGTTTGGTTTTTTGTAACATTTTTTTACCTCCACTTAAAAAAATATATGATTTTGGTTTTTAAATGTTAAACCAAAAATCCTCCACTTTATCCAGGTCATAAACTTTAGGTAATGGTAGTTCATCGCTTACAAAGATTATTTGGTTTTTCTCCCCATCGACAAAGATATCAACATTGTATGGGAAAACTTCTCTTTCCCCATTGGTTGTTTCTATTTCAAAAAGAAGTGCGTTGTCTGGATGGGTTAGTATTTTTAGTATTTTTTGTTCTGGTATTTCTGGTATTTCCTCGATTTGTATCCATTTTTCAGTGTGTTCTCTACCAAGTACCATATTGGTTACTGTTCCATCTCCATTTCCCAGGTTTTCTAAAAGTCCGTATGCCATTTTTTTTATTTTGTTGTAGTTCATTTTTTTTTCTCCTTGTAATTTAGTTGTTATATTATAGTTCTACCTACTCCCTTATAAATATAACTATCACTATTTATATTTTTAAATAATTAAAAAATAAGGATCTTATCCAATCACCACAATTGTTTCCCCTTCACATACAATATTATTCATACCCTCTGTTAAGTAACTTTTTTTACTTTTTTTATCCTTCTTTTCCTTATTATCTGTAGCTTCCAAAACCTGTAATTCATCCCTTAACTGGTTAAGTTTCTGGATGTACAAATCAGTATCCCTATCATGTTTGGGGCTTATTTTATCATAATGTCTTTGATAGTTTCTTTGAAGCAAAGCCACTAATTCTAATCTGTTTTGTAGTCCTTTAATCCGGAATTCCAGTTTTTCTTTTGTGTTCATTTTTTTTCATCCCAAATTTACATTTGTAATTTACACTTGTTATATAAAGATTGTAATCTGGAGTATATAAATGTTACTATAACTATTTCTAAACCAATGGTTTAATCATATTATCAATCCTACTCTTATTCACTCCAATAAGCACCATAATCTATTAAATCATAAACAGTACGAGGTTCACACTCGTTCCCTTCATCATCCCAATCAATTTCATCTTCTTCATAAATCGGGGCACAGGCAGGATTTTTACACTGGAAACTCCACCCGTACCATTCGGCATAAAGAGCATATACGGTGGGTATAAACACACCTAAATACGTTAATGAACCACACCCTGGGCAGGGATAAGGATAAACCTCTATTTCAGTGTTCACACCATTACAAATACAGATTTCACCATCTTTCATTTTTTTACACCTCAACTTTTCAATTCACACTTAAACCCTGTGAAACTTTTAGGAAAAGTTTCATCAAAACCCCTTACCTCTTCCCAAAATTTCCAATCATCCATCACCTGTCACCGTCCCTTTTCCTGTTGATGTTGAACGTGTCTATCATACTGTAGATCTAACCAACTGTACAGGTCTTTGAAAATTTCCTCTGTCTTCTCATTATCTTTATTAACCCACACCAGACAAGCCCATATTCCTGCTTTGCATTCTTCTATCCCCTCATCAACTGTTTTAGGGGCTTCTTTTATTAGTTCATTCAAGTTCATTAAATGCCTCCTTTACAAGATAACTTTCAAAAGTATCTTTATAAACAATTATTTCAAAATTGGATTTTTCTTGATTCTGGATTATCAGTACATTCATTAACATACATTTAATTAATTTACAACCCACTTTTTGTAATTCCTTCACCCCTTCCAATGGTATATGATCAGTTACATCTTTTCTTATCGTTATCTTAATCTTTCCATTATTCAATTCCACCAATTTAAGATATACTGGTTTAATAATTCTACTAAATAACTCCTCTAAATCTTCAAAATTCATCCTTTATACCTCCGTAATCTGTATTCTATCACATTTAAATTTCTTAAAAGGAGCTAATATTTCATCTTCTGTAATTTTACCACCACCCCATCCTGGATAATAACCTATCTCATCAATATCAATACCAGATTTTGGATCAATAACTTCAAATCTCATACCAAGTCCACTACAATCATCATATCCCCATACAATATTAAAATTTAAACCCATATCCAATATTTCTTTAATCTCTTTAATGGTCAATATTGGGGGTTCATCTTTTTTCTTCCTTTCAAACCATTCTGGTAATGTGTATTTGTATTCTGTTAATTTACGTTCCGTAAAACTTCTTACTTTATAATCTAAATCTTTTTTTAAATTAGTGATATCTTTGTCATTTAACTGATCACTAATATCAATACAATATTTCACTTAATTACCTCCAGATACTTGTAAATTCTCCTTTTACTGGTTACCTTAAATAATGCACCATCCATTATTTTAAGTAATTCTGCTAACTTAATCTTAACAATCTCACCATTATCCAGCTCTGCGCCTATCCTATCCCTTTCATATCGACCCCCTAATGTATACAATCTAACTATCCGTTGTCCTTCTATCTTCTCACCAACATCTAAAAATTTCTTCCCACCCCTACAAGTTGGACAAACACCACTACTTGGTAAAATATTGGTTTGTATCGTATTACCACACTTTTTACAATCATATTCATACCGATTTAATTCCACCATTTAGTTCATCCCCCCTTGTTTGTTTTGTTGATATTCACATTTTTCTACTCTGTTTGTATAATCCCTTATTTCTCCAATAGCTTTAAGCCAGTCCTCTTTAAATTTATCCCTCTGCTTTTTTACCTGCTCAATATCAAATTCACTATGATCCAATTTCTCATCATTGGGTACAAATATTATAGATTGGATCTTCATTGATCCTTGGCACTTTGTACACTTGGTTTCCCTTTCAAAATATTTTACCATGTCTGCTTTTATTTCTGGATTATCAGTACCAAAAACACCCCATGATTTAGCTTTAACATCGCAATCTACACACTTCAAAACCACCTGATATTGCATATCAACTACTCCTTAAAAATGTTAAAATCCCCTACATCTCCAACTAACTTTTTAACTGTTTTCTGGATTTCTTCTATTGATAAATTACCCCTTAATGCTACTTTTAAAGCCAATACTTCATTTTGATTTACATCTATCTCTATTTCATCCCAATTACCACAAACTTCCAATCTTGTACCTATTACTATTGTTCGATGTCCATCCTGGTATCGTCTTACTGATAAACTCTTTTGATTAGTATTTTTAATATCAATAGTTTCCAATTTTTACAGCTCCCAGATATATTCTAATCTAACATCGTCACCTAATGGTATAATTTTACCAGTTATCCTATCTTCAGTATCGTCTATTATTTGAGCAATCTCCCCAAAGACAGGTAATGGTATGGGTAATGTTAATTCAATTGTCATCCCATCATTATTACAAGTAACTGTAAATGGTTTAATCTGGAAATTGTGATTCTCACAAATAGCTTTTATTTCACATTCTACATCCTGTTTAAGTGCTTCTTTTAATTGTGATTGTTTAGACGTTACTCCCAATAATAATTGGATTTTATTTTTTATTATTTTATCCATATTATCACAACTACTCTCATCTTTTAAAAATATAAGAAAAAAAATAAAATTAATTTTATAAAAATTTGATATCCACACCAGTTAAAGCAAAATCATAACTGTCACAGCAACTATAACATTTAAAAATACCAGTTTCTGGGTAATAATGACAGCTCATATATCCACGTCTACCAAGATCTTCTAATAATTTTTCCACCAGTTCCTGGCTTGGTTTATGGAATTGGGGATCTTCAACACTTTGGGTGCAATCAATCATCCCATCAAAATAAGAAGTTAATCTGCAAATAAAATGTTCTGGATGGTTTTTGATTATGCTTTTCATTGTACCGTTGGTAAGATACCAGTATTTAGCAAGGTTGTCCTTGGATGGCTCGGTTTCATAATCCTGTCCATAGTACCAATTATTTTGTCTTAAAGCATATCTTTTTTTATCCACCTGTAGTTTGGCTTTAAAAGTATAACTTTTTTTGTTTTTCAGTTGTCTTACTGTTTGGGTTACCGTTACATTATCGGTGTTAAGTGGTTCTGCTATTATAAAATCAAATGTTGGTGGGTTTTGTACTTCACCAGTGGCTTCTTTTATTTCTTTTACTTCCAGTAACATCCTGTCTAATTCTTGTTCTACATCTCTTTCGGTTTTTATGTTCATTTTATTATACCTCCAATTATATTGTTGATTTGTATCCTATATAAATATTACCAATAAAGTAATAGGAATTGACCCAGGCCATGGTGGTGTTGATCCTGGAGCTGTAGGTGTGACAGGAGTAAAAGAGGATGAAATAAATTTAAAAATAGGGTTAAAACTTAAGAGGCTTATAGAGCAAGGTGGAGGCATAGCAGCTATAACAAGGGATACTCAAGAAGGCTTATATACAGAAAGCTCAAAAACCATTAAAGAAATGAAAAAAGAAGACCTTCTTAAAAGAAAAGAAATAATTGAGGTTAGTAAATGTAATGTATTTATAACAATTCACTTAAATAGCTTTGGGGAATCTAGGTATTATGGTGCACAGACATTTTATAAAAATGGCTGCAATGAAAGTATGAAATTAGCAAATAATATTCAAGATGAATTAAGAAATGTATTAGACAAAAACAATCATAGAGTCCCCCAAGAAAGAGATGATGTATATTTGTTAAAAGAAATAAATATACCCTCTGTCCTTGTAGAATGCGGATTTTTGTCTAATCCACAAGAGGAAAAGTTGCTTATATCTGATAAATACCAAGACAAGGTAGCCTGGGCTATATATACGGGAATTATGAAATACTTTAGTGAAGTGGAAGGCGGTTCCAATTATTAATGTGGATAACTTTTGTGGATAAAGTAAAACCTTGTGGATATATAAATATTATGTAAAATATATCATCATAAAGATGCTTTTTTATGCAAAATATTAAGTTTACATAAGTTATCCACTTGTGGATGTGGATAATGTGGATAAAGTGGATAAAAGGGGAACTATTTTCATAGTTCCCTCTATGAATGTGATTATCTACTTAAAGAACAATTTGCATCTTTTAAAGAATTGATAATATCTAAATGTTGAGGACATAATTCTTTACAATGACCACATTCTACACAATGGCTAGCATCTTTTTCAAGTTCAATTAATCTATTATAAGTATTCATAGACTGCTCTTTTGTACCATATACAGAGGCATTGTTATAAAGTTCAAATATATCTGGTATGGATACGCCATTTGGACAAGGTAAACAGTATTCACAGCCAGTACAACCAACTTTAACTTTTTCATTATAAATTTTTGTTACTTCATCAATCAATTTTAGCTCTTCCTGTTTTAATGAATTAGCTGACCCTTCTGATGCAGTTTTTATGTTTTCAACCACAT
>ENA-UOOK01004483-UOOK01004483.1-fermentation-metagenome-genome-assembly--contig:-NODE-4483-length-14911-cov-5.698506_pt1 | contig 14911 bp, 15 predicted proteins | sample MGYA00245777_ERZ724023 | MGnify/ENA primary metagenome ERZ724023 (study PRJEB28704, sample SAMN03018312) | fermentation metagenome | biome: anthropogenic terrestrial biome; feature: soil; material...
TTAAACCACATGTTCCTCCGCTTGTGCGGGCCCCCGTCAATTCCTTTGAGTTTCACCGTTGCCGGCGTACTCCCCAGGTGGGATGCTTAATGCTTTCGCTTGGTCCCGCGGCCATAAGGCCGCAGAACGGGCATCCATCGTTTACCGTGCGGACTACCAGGGTATCTAATCCTGTTTGATACCCGCACTTTCGAGCTTCAGCGTCAGTCGCGCTCCCGCAAGCTGCCTTCGCAATCGGGGTTCTTCGTGATATCTAAGCATTTCACCGCTACACCACAAATTCCGCCTGCGTCGTGCGCTCTCAAGCCTCCCAGTTCGCGCTGCAATCCAGTGGTTGGGCCACTGCATTTCACAACACGCTTGAAAGGCCGCCTACGCTCCCTTTAAACCCAATAAATCCGGATAACGCCCGGACCTTCCGTATTACCGCGGCTGCTGGCACGGAATTAGCCGGTCCTTATTCCAAGGGTACTTGCAATGAGTGACTCGTCACTCACTTTACTCCCCTTCAAAAGCAGTTTACAACCCATAGGGCCGTCATCCTGCACGCTACTTGGCTGGTTCAGGCTCTCGCCCATTGACCAATATTCCTCACTGCTGCCTCCCGTAGGAGTTTGGACCGTGTCTCAGTTCCAATGTGGGGGACCTTCCTCTCAGAACCCCTACTGATCGTCGGTTTGGTGGGCTGTTAACCCGCCAACTGCCTAATCAGACGCATCCCCATCCGCAAGCGATAAATCTTTGCTCCTCTTTAGATGACTGCTGAGGAGTACATGGGGTATTAATCTTTCTTTCGAAAGCCTATTCCCCGCTTGCGGGCAGGTTGGATACGCGTTACTCACCCATTCGCCGGTCGACGACTGCGTCAGGCAAGCCTGACGCCCGTTTCCCCTCGACTTGCATGTGTTAAGCCTGTAGCTAGCGTTCATCCTGAGCCAGGATCAAACTCTCCATTGTATAATGGTTCTCCTCCGCATCCCTTACAGGACACGGGGACATTTGTATTCTGTCCAGGGTGCCTCTCCGTTTATTCCTGCCTGCCGCGGGGATAAGCCCGCGACAGGGAATTGCCGGTTCTTCTCTTCTCTCTTTACCCGGAGGCCGCACCCATACATATTATATATGGTGCAGCCTCCGCTCTTTCTTGTTACTGCCTGTCTGTTTTATGGAAATCTTTTCAAAGAACTCTTTCTTTTTTCTCCGCCCCCGGTTTTTATCCGAAAGCGGTTGCAAAGGTAGTGCTTTTATACGTAACCGCCAAATCTTTTTAGAAAAAAATTAAAATAAATAATACGTATTTCTCCTTTATTGACAAAATAAAACCGGGAAAAAGAAATGTATTTTACACAATACCAACTACATAGCAAACAGAGCAAATAAAAGTATGATTTCAGAAAAAAAAGAGCGTCTTCGAAATAAATAAGTCTCCCTTCAATACTACACTCAATCAGCCATTTCATTTTAACCCGTCCGACCTGATCCTTTTAATCACCTCTTAAAAGCAGCGAAAGAAACAGGAATGTCTATTCTAAATCATAAGACGGGGCACATTTTCTTGGAATTACCCCGTCATATAAAACAAGTTTCATTTCATCAACCATCAAAAATTAGAAGCAGGTCCAACAAATGATTCTTACATTTAATAGTCATATATACTTTTACCCATACCAAATATCTGCACTGATCTTGTGTTCCTCCCTTTCGCCGTTTTCAGAACCATCCCTATCTATATCCGTACGTGTATAGTCTACAAAGATCTGCTCTATCATCTCACTCTTCTTGCTCTTCATGATAAAAAATCTTTAAAGGTTCTTGAAATATTGAATTACAGTTACCCTTCTAAGCTTTAATATAATGGTATTGAGTACTGCATCTATTTCACTATCGGAAAAATCAAGCGACCTTATTGCTTGAAATGACCTCCATAGAAACAGGAAAAATACTCTTATTCTTCACTCTCAAAGATAATAAAAAAAAGAATATGTCGATCATATTAAAGGTTAATTTTATTCTTTTTTATATTATCAATAGTCCCTTTTAATTATCAAGAGAAAAAGCCTTCAGGCTTACCGGTTATTCAATCGTTTTTTAATTATTGCCGGATTACCTGCAGCCATACAATCATCAGGAATATCATGTACGACGACAGAGCCTGCCCCGATAATACATCGTTTGCCAATTGTGACTCCCGGACAGACGATGACCCCTCCGCCAAGCCATGTATCTTCACAGATTGAAATAGGATAGCCTATCTCAACAGTACTTCTTCGTAATATCGGATCAAGGGGATGTGAAATTGTATAGAGTTGGCACATGGGGCCTATCCTTACATTATCCCCTAAATAAATAAATGCGCCATCAAGGAAACAACAATTATAGTTAACAAATACATTATGTCCTATTTTAATGCCATTTCCATGATCACAATGAAAAGGAGGACACACTTTAGAATCATCAGGAATATCCGGAATCACTTTTTCAAGAGTTTCCCTATAGCCAGGTGTAATAAGGGTCATTTGATTCAACATTTGACAAACTCTTTTACTATGGTTTAAGCTTGAAAGAATTTCAGGATCTTTAAAATTATAAGATTCCTCGCTTCGCATTTTTTCAAATTCAGTTTTCATAAAGCAGAAATAAAGATTACCCTCACTGCCTGCCGTATACACATTCCCTTCGGTCAAGAAAGGACTTCACCGACAGATTTGAATGACGGGGCAGAAAAGAGCTATCCGATCTTTCGGGCAGTGCCCCACCATCCATTTTGGAAACAAATATAACAAATAAATTTTAAAAGAACTGGAAAACACGACACTTTTTCATAAATTTGCACCGTATCATCACGCATAACCAGCATCAGAAAATTCAATTGTATGAAGAAGATATACATTATACTTTTTTTATCAAGCATCATCTCAGGAGCATTTGCCCAGTCAATGCACCACTATCAAACAAACTTCACCTTATCACAGAAGAATTTTGTGGATACCATTCCTATAGAATACCAAGACGATCAGATTTACATACCCGTTCTGATTCACGGTCAGTCCCATCGGTTCAATCTTGATACAGGCTCAAGTCAAGGGATGCTATACGAGAACAGTCAAATACCCATCATTCAAGACCTCGGGAGTGTCATCTCTCATGATGCCAACAACATCTCCGACACGATCAAAGCAGTGCAAATCGCTCCTTTTATGATGGGTAAATTGAATATTTCAGGATATGTAGCCTCCGTAGTCAAGCCTTCGCCCTTCACGACAAACGATTATGATGGCATAATCGGTTTTGATCTCTTTAATAAAGGTATCAGTGCAAAAATAGACGTTAAAGATAAAATCCTGATTGTTAGTGACATTAAAGGATATTTTGATCATGAACCAGGATTCGCACTTGAATACAAACTGAAATGGTTTGTCCCCTATGTTTTAGTCAGTCCCTTTATCCGCCATGTAGACCAAGCCCTCTTTGACAGTGGTGCAAAGCAGTTATATCAGATCAATCATACAAGTTTCCTCCAGCATGCCTACAAGAGCAAGCAAGTAAATACTCAAGTAGAAGGTCGGGCTACCGGTAACTTTACTGTTGGAACAAACAGCGTTGAGAAGCCTGCTGAAGTAGTCTTTCTCAATCTCAACCGGTTAAAATGGGCAGATTATTCTTTCAAGAATGTCCATACGATTACGACGCAAGGGAATTCCAGGATCGGAGCACAAATTTTCAACTACGGAAATATTATTATTAATCCTAAAAGAAAGACCATAACCTTCCAGCCCTATAACCACACCGATAGTGTGAATGTCAGCAACAAACAGTTTGGAGTAGCCTTTATTGATGTCGAAGACCGGCCTCAAGTCGCCCTAATCTGGAATAAGAGTGATGCCTATAAGGCAGGTATGCGACAAGGGGACAGGATAATAAGTATTGATGGGAAAGAATTAACCGGCTATCAAGATTTCCTGAGTTGTAAATTCCAAAACGGAAAGGAATATCAGTTTGTTTTATTGGACGCAAGAGGCTTTAAGAAGGAGATCGTGATCCGACGATGACTCCCCCTGCCCCTTCCGCATCCGTTCTTTATACCCCCAGGACCGTCTTACCGCCCTTCATTCTCCAAAAGTTCATCCTTTGAAAAACCTGTCGTCAACTTTTTCCCCGTACTTGCATTCGTATAATCGAAAATGGCTCCTATTCCCGCTTTAGCTGCCAATGCCGTGAACTGTTTCAGATCAATATCCACCAGCACATCTTGAGCGATATAATTTTTCAACGCTTTTGGATCCAGATCAGCCCGAAAGGCCTTAGGACTAACCAGCAGAGTCACCTCCAGATTATCCCGGGTAACCTTCATTTGCCCTAATTTATTAAAGTCATCGAAATCATTTGGTGCCGTCAAATTACCAATAGCCACTTTACCTTTCAGTTCGTCCAGAGGAGGAACTTGTCCACTACCCAGGAGCCGTGTCACCTGATCTGCAGACACAATCGTCGTTACGGTCTTTTTAGATTTTGCATCCCGGAAGGTAAAAGAGAGGGCACCCTTATTACTGACTAAAGACGAAGCCATAGATTGCAAACTTCCTTTCGGGCCATAAAAGAACAAGGCCATGCCTGTGGCCAGATCCCCCTTCTCCTGATTGATCAAATCCATGTTGATCCGACCATTATCCTTAATATCCAGGACCAAATTGACAGCATTATCGGATTTATCAAAGTTGGCCTCCGTGACGGAAGCCCAGTCAGCAAACTTCAATGGCAATTGCGAACTGATGCTCTTTGTCTGTGACTTCAAAGGATTACTTGAACAACTTGTCATCATAAGAATGATGGCAAATAATAACATTAAAACAGATGTGCTTTTTCTCATATTCTGTGTTTTTGAATTAAAATTCGTGGTAATCAGCTTTATTTTAACTGATCGTTTTCAAAGTTAAACATTTATTTTCAGAACTTACTGCTTAGAAACTAAAATTGTAGTGTTTTAGGAAATCATAACAATAAAACATTCCATGAACAAAGGTTACATAAGTCCCGTTGAACATAAGGCCACCGACAAGAAACGCCCGGAAGAATCCCTCCGGGCGTCCACACAAAAAATAATCTTCAGAACGGTTTAATATCCCTACAACCTTTTACCATTTTTTCATCTCCATCTGACCATTTTTCATTCTCCCTTTTCCATTATGGAACTTATGATATTTACGTTGGCTGATCTGAAACTGAATACGATTCTCCACTCTCAGGAACCGGCTTAACTGACCAGCATCCAGCACTGTAGACAACTTATCAATGTATTTTTCACGTACATCAATAGCTTTCTTCTGGCGTTCCAGATGATTTTTAATCAACTCAGCTGCCTCTTTACTACTGGTAGGTTTAGACCACTTCTTTCTCTTCCCCATCACGGCTCTCATATCCTCATTATAGGATTTATAGATCGGCACAAAGGCAGTCCTCTGCTCATCCGTCAGTTTGAGGCGTGTGACCATCTCATTGACTTTACTCTCAAAGACCTTTTCCCTAATGCTGTCAGTCCTATTGTCTTGTGCAGACAAGGAGAGGACCGAAAGGACCAAGACAAATGATAATAATAACCTTTTCATTGTTTTTGTTTTTTATGCTGTTATTCACAGCGAGTCATTGAATTTATAATTTAATATTCCGGAATATCTTCCACTTCATAATCATCAATATACTTCATATCCTGATCATCAATTGAATTAAGGACTTCATCAAATGCATCCTCTGAGCGGGGACGGGCTGAAGGACGGGATCCCCATGGAACGGAACGATGGACTTTATCAGGGCGTCGCTCCGGACGATGCCGCATATTTGCTGCCTTCGGCTTCCCCTTTGCATCAACTCCCCTATCCGTTGAAGGTGAAGGTGTGGAAGCCTGGGCGATCACATTCGGCGAAGGCGAGCTTGCCGGATGCGGTTGAGGAAGGTCATGAGTCTGCCGGAAAAAATACCCGGCTCCCAAAGAAAAGAACAACAGCACTGTAGCAGCTGCCAGCAGCATCACCTTCCGCTTCCTGACGAAGATAAGGTGCCGCTTCCGGTCTTCTATCGCTTTATCGACTGCCCGGTCTACCAAATGGTCAATATAATCATCCTTCTCCCGGAAGACATCTGATTTACGTGAATTCTTTATTTCTTTCATAATTCATGTGCTTTTAGATAAGACTTAACCTTATTGACAGCGTAAGAGTAATTGGTTTTCAAAGTACCTATCCGTTTCCCTGTAATCAAAGCAATCTCCTCATAACTCAAATCATCATAATATCTCATGCAAAATATGAGACGCTGCTGGGTAGGCAACTTTAGCAAAGCCTGCTGCAAAAGCAGTTCTGCAGCATCTGCATCCAGAGAGCACTCCGCCGTAAGTTTCCTTTCCAGCACCCCTCCCATATCGTCAATGCTCCGGAACAGCCCTGTATGATGCCTGAGGATATTCAATGATTCCCGGGTAGCAATCTTATAAATCCAAGGCACCAACTGATCCTTATCTTGAAGCTGATCAATTTTACGATACACTTGAATACAAGTCTCTTGCAAGGCATCTTCCGCATCATCGTGATCCACTACGATCCGGCGAATGTACAAGTACAAGCGATGCCCATATTCCTGCATCAACATCCGAAAGCCCAGTTCCCTCTGATCTTCAGAAGAAAGCATTCTCAACAGTTGCTCACTATTTTGGGGTACCTCCATACAAACTGAAATTTTACGATGACCTTGCAAGTCTTTCTTATCATCCACTTACTTAATAGATGAAGGAAAGAATAAAAAGTTAAAAAGAAAAAAGGAAAAAGTTGTGTTTTTCAGAAAATAAGGATAAGAGGCTACGAAATACACGAGATTCACAATCTTAGCCTGGTCCGTACAAGAAAGAGAAAAGACAAGAAGCGATCCTTCAGTCAGGATCACTTCTCAGATAATTTCGATACAACCCATCTATGATGGAATCTGCCAAAGAGATATTCGGCACCAAGATGGACTCACTATGCAGGCATTCACTAGCCTTCAAGAATATTTCAGCAGCCGGAACAATCACATCAGCCCGGTCATCTTTAAGTTGAAAAGTATGGATTCGCTCCTCAATGCTCATGGTCTTTAAGGTGTCATACATCTGTTTAAGATCAGACACAGGCAACTCACAATGATCCTTTTTAGGTTTAATCAACTTATAGAGTTTGTTAATATTACCTCCCGAACCGAGGATACAAATATCAGGAAACCTTGATGCAATATTTTTCATTTCCGTCTCAAAGTTCATTTTTTCCGCTTTTGTCACCTTTCCTCCAAGCAAGCGCAAGGTACCGATATTGAAAGAATGGCTGTCAACGAGTGAGCCGTCATGAATAAGAGAGACCTCCGTACTGCCCCCACCCACATCCATATAGACGAAATTACCTGCTTCAGAAGCATTTGTCTCGTCCAACTGACCTGAAGAGCGCAAAGCAGCGACCTCCATCAGATCATTACAGAGCAGACGAGCTTCCTCCACACCAGGAATAATTTCCAGGCAGATTCCCGTCTTCTTGCCAATCCTTTTCAGTATCTTCTTTCCATTTTCCGCATCCCTCATAGCAGAAGTTGCACAAGCCCGATAAGTTTTCACATCATTCAATTTCATGAATTCCTTGAACCCCCTCAGCATGTGAATCATCATGTATTCCCGCTCCTTGGATATTCTGCCAAGAGAGAACACGTCCTTGCCTAAACGCAAGGGGACGCGGATGAACATGATTCTTTTGTCACGCTCTTCTTCTATCTGTGCACTTTCGTCAAAACGTTTGATAAGAAGACGGGCTCCATTAGAGCCTATATCTATGGCTGCAAGATTAAATGCCGATTTTTTCATCATTATCTGTTTTAGACCTACAATTACAGGTCAGTTTCTTGATGGTATGCTTTAAACAATTCATATTGTGAACGGAAAGGCTGATCCCCCTCTCTTACCGGTTGTATCTCATTCGTGCCCGTACCATCCACTATCCTTCCGTTCGTCGTATCCTTCAGGCCATAGTCCACCGTCCGGAGCAAGTCCCTCTTCAGATCTTCATCATAAACAGGAGCCATTACTTCTATGCGGCTGATCAGATTACGCGGCATCCAGTCTGCACTCCCGAGATAATAACGATTTTTACCCCCATTACAAAAGATCAGGATACGAGAATGCTCCAGATAGCGATCGATAATCCCCACGGCATGAATATTAGAGCTACACCCTGGAATACCGGGGACCAAAGAACAGTTTCCCCGTATCAATAGTCCGATCTTCACCCCCGCATCCGAAGCCTGATAGAGTTTTTTCACCATATCATGGTCCGTGACATGATTGATTTTAATTTTTATCCAAGCCTCTTTACCCGCCTGGGCATTCCGGATTTCCGTATCCATCATGCGGAGGATACGGCTTTTCATCGCATTGGGAGAGACCAGCAGATCATGAAAACGAACCTGGGAGAATGGACGTTTAATGAATTCAAAGACACGAGCGACATCATTGACGATCCCCGGACGTGCCGTCATCATGAAATAGTCCGTATACACCTTTGCATTATTTTCATGGAAATTACCTGTTCCGACACAGGCTATATTACCTTTTTTAGATTCAATGAGAAGGAGTTTAGAATGTATTTTCAACCCTTCTACTCCAAAAATGACATTTACCCCTTCTTCCTGCATTCGTTTACTCCACTTGATATTGCTCTCCTCGTCGAAGCGCGCCAGGAGTTCAATCACTACCGTGACTTTCTTGCCGTTATGTGCTGCATTAATCAGCGCCTTAACCACCTTTGAGTCTTTGGCCAAGCGATAAAGGGTAGTCTTAATCCCCTTAACTTCCGGTTTGATGGCCGCTTCCTGAAGGACCCGGATATAGCCATCAAAACTATGATAAGGAACATGTATAAACCTGTCCTTTAAGCGGATCAGATCCAAGATAGATCTCCGCGAGAGAAATTCAGGCTTCATGATCTGAGGCCATTTTTTATATTTCAGTTCGGTATGCCCGCAATCCGGGAAAGACATCAAATCCTTATGATTCTGATAGCGACCACCGGCAAGAGATGTGTCCAGTTCTTTCATATCCAGTCGCTTCCGGATTTCCTTGATCATGTTTCTGGGCATATTCTGATCATAGATCACGCGTACGGCCTCTCCCTTCTTGCGGGAATTGACGCCGGCAGCAATCTTTTCCATCATACCGTAATCGGAATAGTTATCCATCTCCATTTCCGCATCCTTAGTAAACTTAAAGGAATAGGCATGGTAGACACTCTCTTTCAGACCGATGAACACCAGGGGCAGACAATATCTGACCACATCATCCAGGTACATGATATTATCAAAGCCTTCACTGGAAGGAATATGAACCCAACGCCCATAATATCGGTCAGGGACTTTCACGACGACATAACGGACCTTCCCGGATTCCACTTCCGTACGCTCAACCAGCAGATAAATACGATTATCCTCCAGGGAAGTCAGATTAGGAATCTGTGAGATCCAGATAGGGTTAATACTTCCATTCAGTTTCTGATAAAAGAAATCCGTCAAGAATTTCTTTTGCTCGTCATTCAATTGATTCTCATCAACCAGGCGTATCTTATGCGTTTCAAGTTCTTTAAATACCCGTTTCGTACATTCCGTATATTCCTGGGAATGCGACTTGTTGAGTTGATTTATTGTCCTCAGACTATGCTTGATCGTCTCACGCATCGACTTACTCAACTCCCTGTCATCCATCAGACGGCTCAATGCAGCCACTCTGACGCGGAAAAATTCATCAAGGTTATTGGAGTAGATACCCAGAAAAGAAAGTCGTTCCAGGAGAGGGACATATTCTTTCTCAGCTTCCTGGAGGATACGATGATTAAAATACATCCAACTTACATCCCGGGGCACATAAGCATCCTTGAACTTTATGTCATTTTTCATTAGCTACCATTTTGATACATCATACATTCAGGGAGCAGAGATCCATCTTCCGGTAACAGGTGATTTCAATCATCCACTTTTCCGTTTAATCCTTCCCTTTTTTCTTTTTCTTACCAGACAGATTGCCCGGTGACTTCTCTTTCTCATCAGAGGATTTCAGATGATCCTCTTTATTCAACTTTGCCCTGTCAGCTTTCTTTTTGAGTCCATCGGCTGCATCAGCTTCCACAATATCACGGTCTACTACGATATAATCCATATCCCCATCATCAAAATGAAGGGCCTTGCGAAATTTTTTCACTGTTCCACTAGGGACAATAATATTCGCCAAGCGCTCACTCTCTTCGAAAGAATGACGGCTGAGATGTTTAGGAACACCCTCAAAATTAACAGTCTTAAGAGTACCACAATCTGAAAAAGCGAAACTCTCTATCCGTTCAACTGAAGCCGGAAGATTAACCATCTCCAGAGAATCGCATCCTGTAAAAGCATCTTTCTCAATGGATATCACCGAAGAAGGGATCGTTACGTGCCTGAGATTTTTCTTTTTATAAAAAGCTTTCTGACCAATGATTTCGACACCTTCAGGAATTTCAAAATTTTCACCTTCATAAAGACAATAGATCATCCGTTTGTGGTCAGCAGAATAAACCGCCTGGTCATCATATTCAAAATGTTCACCTGAAATCTTTTGTAATGCTAAATTAAGGACTAGTTCATCAAATTTACTGTTTTTTTTGGAATTCTTCTGGAGAATTTCAAGAATAGCCTTCTTATTTTCTTTCATTCAATTTATGTAATTGATGTTTCTATTCTGCAAATATAAGCTGAATCCGCCGAAACCGCAATGTATTATATGTTACTATTCTATGAAAATAACGTTACAAAACGATTTTTTGACCGAGTCATCAGATATTTATCGCTTTAAGAATTTTCCTCAACAAGAATTTTCCACCACTTGATCGTTTTCCGTTAACTTGCATTTCTATTTCTCCGGACAAACCAAAGCATATATGACACATTTCCACATCCGGCAAAAAGGCGGGCCTGCCCGTTCAGGATAGTCGTTTTTCCAGATGAGACTTAATCGCAGCGATGAAATCTTCAGAATTCACTTGTCTCGTCTCAACACCTTCCATAAGATGCACAAGATCCTTGGTAGTAATCCCCGCATTCAAGGTATCAAGGCACGCACCTTCCAATTGATCCCCAAAATTCTGCAATGCTACAAGATGGTCCAACTCACCCCGCTTACGAAGTGCTCCACTCCAGGCGAAAATAGTAGCTATAGGATTCGTTGAAGTTGCCTCACCTTTCAGGTAACGATAATAATGACGAGTCACGGTACCATGAGCTGCTTCATATTCATATTTTCCATCCGGGTTGACCAGCACAGAAGTCATCATCGCCAAAGATCCAAAAGCCGTAGAGAGCATATCGCTCATCACGTCACCGTCATAATTTTTGCAAGCCCAGATAAATCCGCCCTTACTACGGATGACACGTGCCACGGCATCATCAATCAACGTATAAAAATAAGTAATTCCGAGTTTTTTAAAGATCTCTTCGTACTCATTTTTATAGACTTCATTAAAGATCTCACGGAAAAGAGCATCATACGTCTTGGAAATGGTGTCCTTGGTTGCGAACCACAGATCTTGTTTCGTTTCAACAGCAAACTTGAAGCAACTTTCTGCAAAGGAATGGATACTCTTGTCCGTATTATGCATCCCCTGGATGACCCCGGGTCCGGAAAAGTCATGGATGATCTGTTCTTGTCTTTTTCCACTTTCTCCCTGGAAAACCAGCATTGCTGTTCCAGGCTCATCCGCACGGATCTCCACATTCTTATAGACATCCCCGTATGCATGACGAGCGATTGTGATCGGTTGTTCCCAGCCCTTTACTAACGGGTGGATAGAAGGAATGGTAATAGGTGCACGAAAGACCGTACCGTCCATGATACTCCGGATAGTCCCATTCGGACTTTTCCACATCTCATGCAGGTGATACTCTGTCATCCGCTGGGCATTGGGCGTGATCGTAGCACACTTCACGGCCACACCATATTTCAATGCCGCATGCGCTGCATCAATCGTTACCTTATCCTGTGTCTTATCCCGGTTAGGCAGCCCTAAATCATAATATTCCGATTTCAAATCTACAAAGGGCAGGATGAGTTCCTCTTTAATCCATTTCCACAATACCCGAGTCATCTCATCCCCGTCCATCTCCACGATAGGAGTAACCATCTTGATCTTATCCATATTATTTGTTTTGTGATTCATCTGCATCAGGCAAATTGAATCCATTCATAATTTTTCGTTGTCCCATATCACTTCCTTACAAAAATAACAGATTTATGCGATTCCCCCAAAAAACAAATATAGTTTTTCACAAAAGCACTTAAAAAAACACCAGGAATGAATAAAACTGCATTTTTCAACCAACCCGAACAATCAACTTAAAAAAATCCAGTAAGGGAGTCACTCAAAAGATAAGCCCCAATCAGCAATAGTAATCATATCTGCAAACAAGTCATTTCGTCTGGTCCATGTATCAATATACCGAAAAGAACACATCATTCACCGATTTAGTATTGCATAAAGTTCGATTGTTTATTAACTTTGCAATAACAAAAAATAAGAGGACGACAAATACTTATTATAATTGTTTGCTTTCTTACTTAAAATAAGAATCAAGATGAAAACAAAAGATTTTGAAATAAGGCTTTTCTCTTTTGACTGTACAGGTTGCGGAAGATGCCTGAAGAAGTGCAAGAACGATGTATTGAAAATTGTCGATAATGGCATGTGCAGATTCATAAACGTAATCAACGAAGCATCATGCATTGGTTGCAGAATATGCGAGGATAACTGCCCGACACACGCAATACTCATTACAAAAATTGAATAGAATTAATTTCAAACATACAATGAAAGATATTGAGAAAATCATGAAGAAAAGCTGTATCGGTAAACTTTGGGCAAATATGAACGCCGATACTAAGGATGAAACTTGTATCCAGGCCCGACAAATGATGGAGAATATATGTGAAACCGGGCCTCTGAAAAAATACTTGTTGCATTCATTGATACCGTCGACAGCCGCTTACAAAGTATTGATTAAGAACGGAATGTCCGAAAAAGAAGCGTATGACGTAATTAAGAGAACCGTTTTCAATTCCATGGAGCCTGCGAGAAGAAGGATAAAAGTAATCTGTTCCCTTAGCTCATTTCCATGGATATTCAATCAGATATGGAAACGGATACCGAGTTTCGTCATAAAGAATTTCCCTAGCAGAGGTTGGGACATCCAATGGATAAAAAAAGACAAACACGAAATAAAATTCAATATGAACAGTTGCTTTTATTGCGACTTCTTCCGCGTACACAAATGTCCAGAACTTACCCGGATATTCTGTGACTGCGATCACATTATCTACGGATCGATGAAGGGTTTCAAGTTTATTCGCTCACAAACAATGGGCAAAGGTGCAGCAAAATGCGACTTTTGCTTTAAAAAAGCCTAATATAGATTTTAAAAAGGTTTATTGCAATTTACAAAAACGACAATCAACGGAAAGGAAATATATAAACGGAGGAGACATCTTTCGAACAAAGAATCAAATCAAAAGAATAGACATACAAAGGTATGGATATACATCATCAAAGAAAAAGGAAAGATTTGTAACAACCAACTGCAAGACACTAACTTTCTACAATTCTATCGTTGGTAAACATAGCAATATTTAACAACCATTCGAATCTAAACAAAATATCTCCCGATGAAATTTTCACCGGGAGACATCCATTCTTTAATTATTGTTTGTTTTACTCTGCTCTGCAGGAGCTTCATCAATCAAGTCCATGAACTGGTCAAGTTTCGGAGTAATGATAATCTCCGTACGGCGGTTACGCTGCTTGCCCAATTCCGTATCATTGCTGACAATCGGGTTATACTCACCACGGCCCCCTGCGGTTATCCGCTTAGGATCTACGCCAAAATGATCCTGCAAATACTGGGCTACGGAAGTAGCACGTAATGCAGAAAGATCCCAGTTGTTACGGATATTCTTCATTAAAGGACTACTCTTGCTGACCGGCACATCATCCGTGTTACCTTCGATCAGAATATCATAGTTCTTGTAGTCCATAATAATCTTGGCAATCTTACCCAGTGTTTCCTGAGCACGGTCATTTACAAGATAAGAACCGCTCTTATAGAGCATGTTATCAGCCAGAGAAATGTAAACCACACCCTTAAGAACCTTCACATTCACTTCTTGTAACTCATCCTTGCTCAAGGAGCGGGTCAAGTTATTGGTCAGGACCAAGTTCAGGGAATCGCTCTTGCTCTTCACTTCCACGAGATGACGAATATACTGGTTGGACTCATTGATCTGATCTACCAGTTTTGAGATATTGATATTCGTCGAATTGGCATTTGTCAAACTCTGGTTTAAAGAATGCTGCAAGGCATCATAATCATTCTTCTGCTGAGCCGTCTGATCTTCCAAAGAAGCAACACGGGCATTAGCTGCAGAAAGTTGTTCCTTAGTATTCTGATAATCAGTAGAAAGCTGCTGGTTCTCAGTCTGGCAATTCTCAAGAGCCTTTTTACTGGCACAACTTGAAACCAGAAGTGTGCCAACAATAAGGCTTAAAAACAATACGTTTTTCTTCATACTTATATCCTTCGTTTTTTAGTTATTGATTGTTTCTTTTAGCTCTCTTTTATTCATCATATTATTAGAAATATGCTGTATGCAAAGTTATGAATAAGACGACAAAATCACATAAAAAGTCAAACCGTTTATATATTTTTAACTTCCTGGAAAAGAAATTACTGAGTCTTAACGATTGCAATTAGAATAAAAACATTACCTTTGCAAACGCAAATCAGAAGGGGGGCGTAGCCCAGTTGGTTTAGAGCGCTGCAGTCACATTGCAGAGGTCAACAG
>ENA-UOOK01004484-UOOK01004484.1-fermentation-metagenome-genome-assembly--contig:-NODE-4484-length-14908-cov-3.526695_pt1 | contig 14908 bp, 12 predicted proteins | sample MGYA00245777_ERZ724023 | MGnify/ENA primary metagenome ERZ724023 (study PRJEB28704, sample SAMN03018312) | fermentation metagenome | biome: anthropogenic terrestrial biome; feature: soil; material...
TTTAAACGAGAAAGGTCTTAAAACTAAAGTTTTCACTGGATATCAAGCTGGAATAAAAACAAATGACTATTATGGGGAAGCTCACATAATTGATGTGAACCCTGAGAATATACTTAATAGTTTAAAAGAGAATTATATAGCTATTGTTGCTGGATTTCAAGGTGCAACTTCTTCAGGTGAGATAACTACATTGGGAAGGGGAGGGAGTGATATTAGCGCAGTTGCTCTTGGAAAATCACTCAAATGCCAATTAGTAGAAATATATACAGATGTCGATGGAATAATGACTGCTGACCCAAATATTGTACCTAATGCAAAAGTTTTGGAAACAATGTGTTACTCTGAAGTTCATCAACTTGCGGAAGACGGAGCCAAAGTTATTCATCCTAAAGCAGTTGAAATTGCACAGCAAGCCAATATGCCATTGAAAATAAAAAATACTTTTACAGATAATAAAGGTACAACTATAGAGGGAGCAGATGTTCAATTTTTAGATAAGAGAAAAAATTTACAGGAAGAAAAAATAATAACAGCAATCACTTATAAAAAAAACAGGGTACAAGTCATTATAGATATGCAAAAAGGAAATGACGATATAGAAAACTTTATGGACGAAATAACTAAAAGTAGAATAAGCATTGATCTTATTAATTTCTTTGTAGATAAAAAAGCTTTTACTATTGATAAAGAAGATTTACCTAATTTAGAAAAAATCCTAAAAAAAGGTGCCTATAGCTATAATATAGTTAAAGATTGCTGCAAATTAAGTGTTATAGGATATAAAATGAGAGGTGTACCAGGTGTTATGGCGAGAATTGTTAGAGCATTGTCCACTGAAGGAATAAAGATTCTTCAATCATCTGATTCTCATAACACAATCTGGTGTTTAGTAAATGATAAAAATACCAACAAAGCTTTAAATGCACTCCATAAAGAATTTAAACTATATGAGTAAAACAAAGCATAATTATCAATTTGATAATTATGCTTTTTAAATTATAGGGCATATTATTAGTTAAATAGCAAAAACTATAAAAGACATATTTCATGACTAAAAACTGGAGGTTGTTTTATGGAAAAAAATTTTTCAATAAATAATAATAACTTTGATGAAAATTCAGAGGAAAACAAGGTAGACAATATTAAAGAAATAGGGGTACCACAAATTCCTCAATTCCCGGATGACATACAATTTTTAACGATAATCGGTGAAATAGAGGGGCATATAATTGCTTCGCCCCAAAAAAAAGTCACAAAATATGAACACTTAATACCTCTTCTAGTAGCTGCCGTGGAAGATCCTAAGATTTAAGGGATTTTTATTATATTGAACACCATTGGAGGCGATGTAGAAGCTGGTTTGGCTCTAGCAGAATTGATAAACAGCATTGAAAAGCCAAAAGTTTCTTTAGTATTGGGAGGAGGACATAGCATAGGAGTTCCATTAGCAACAGCTACTGATTATTCCTTTATCGTACCAACTGCATCCATGACAATTCATCCGATCAGAACTACAGGATTAGTCATAGGAGTACCACAAACCTTTAGATATTTTGAAAAAATGCAACAGCGAATAATTGATTTTATTCTTAGAACTTCCAATATAGAAAGAAAAGAATTGATGAAATTGATGTATGCTACTGATGAAATTGCAAATGATGTAGGCACAATACTTATTGGGCATGAGGCAGTAAATTTTGGAATAATCGATGAAGTTGGAGGTTTTAGTAAAGCATTAACTAAACTAAGAAGTCTAATAGGTGACCAATCTAAATAAAATGGTATAAAGCAATTAATTGTGCTATAATAACATAAGTATTGAATTTTTTGTTTTTAAGGGGGGATTTTATTGACAATATTTCAGTCAATAATTTTAGGCATTTTTCAAGGTATAACTGAATTTCTTCCTATTAGTAGTTCAGGACATCTGGTTTTATTGCAACACTTTTTTGGCATAAAAGAAGGAAATTTATTTTTTACTGAAATGCTGCATTTTGGTACATTGATATCTATATTTGTTGTATATTTTAAAGATATCATAAGAATTATAGTAGAATTCTTTAAAATGCTAGGTAATGGGTTTAAAAATAAAAGGCTCAAAATTACTAATTCATATCAAAGATTAGGAGTTTTAATTATCATTGGAAGCATACCTACAGCACTTATGGGAATTTTATTAGAAAAACAATTTGAAAAATTATATTCATCCATATCAACAATAGGTTTTGCATTTCTTATCACTGGTATATTGTTGTGGATTGCTGATAAAAATCCAAGTGAAAATAAAAAGGCAAGAGATATGACAATTTCTGATGCATTGGTTATAGGTACATTTCAGGGAATAGCAATAACACCTGGTATTTCTAGGTCTGGTTCTACTATTGTTGGTGGACTATTTAGAGGATTAAACAGAAAATTAGCAACTGAATTTTCTTTTTTAATGGCTTTACCAGCAACTTTGGGAGCTGCAATATTAGGAATCAAAGACGTAATTGAATCAGGAACTGAAATAACATTTTCAATGCCATTGCTTATAGGAATCATACTATCAGCAATAGTAGGAATTTTCTCTATCAATATACTAGTTGGTTTATTGCAGAAAAAGAAACTTCATTATTTCTCATATTATTTATGGGTTCTAGGAATTATATTAATAATTGCGCAGCTTGTATAAATTAAAAAAGGATTTTTGTTTCATCTGTAGAATAATTTCTAGAGGTGATAATTTTGAATAAAGGCAAGAAAAGTAATAAGAAAAAAAAGGTATTTAATCGTGAAATATTCGGAATACTAATCATGACCATTGGAATACTATCACTTATTAGTCTTTTCAGTGAAAAGACTGGAGTAGTTGGCAAAATACTTAAAAGTATTTATTTACAACTCATGGGGTTTGGTGGATATATATTTCCTCTAATAATCATTTCAATCGGATTATTATTAGTTATAAACAAATTTGATGTCAATGAGGATAAAAGAGCAATCAAACTTATGGCTATTTTCCTATGTTTAATTGTTGTACTCGATATCAAGGGAACGAAAATTAATGGGTTTTCTGAAAGAATTAGCTTTGCCCTTGAAAATAGTCAAAAAGGCTTTGGCGGAGGTATTATAGGGGCTATTTTTGGCTATTTTTTTTATAAGTTGTTTGGTACGATTGGCTCATATATACTACTATTTTCTATAGCTTTTGCAAATTTTTTAATGCTTACAGATATAAAGCTAAAAGACATTTTCAATAAAATATTCTGTAGAAAACCAAAAATAAAAATTAAAGATAATAGCAGTACAAATATTAATAAAACTGTTGAAAAAAATATTGCACAGAATACAAAATCTTTTGATGAAAATCAGAATAGTGAAATAAAAATATTGGAATATTCAAACAGTAGGAAATCTTTATCGGAGGATAAGCCACAAGCAAATGAATCAGATAAAATAAATATAACAAATACAACAAAGCTTCATGAGAATTATCAATTTCCTCCAATAGAACTATTAAAAGAGCAAAATAACAATTGCGAAATTGATGACAAAAAAGAAATAATTACTAATGCAAAAAAAATTGAAGAAACAATGAAAAACTTTGGTATAGAAGCAAATATAGTTCAAATAAGTAAAGGTCCTGCCATTACATGTTATGAATTGCAACCTGCTCCTGGAGTCAAGGTTAGCAAGATTGTGGCTCTATCTGATGATATTGCACTAAACCTAGCTTCATCTGATGTGAGAATTGAGGCACCAATTCCAGGAAAGGCGGCAGTAGGTATAGAAGTTCCAAATAAACACAAATTAAATGTAGGATTAAAGGAAATTTTATTATCAGACGAATTCAAAGAAACCAATACAAATATTCCATTTGCCTTGGGGAAAGATATAGCTGGTAAACCCATTATTACTAATATAGAAAAGATGCCTCATTTATTGATAGCTGGTGCAACTGGATCAGGGAAAAGTGTTTGCATAAATACAATTATTATGAGTATTTTGTATAGATCTTCCCCAGATGAGGTTAAACTATTAATGATAGATCCAAAAGTAGTAGAACTAAGTATATATAATGGTATACCACATTTACTTATACCTGTTGTTACGGATCCTAAGAAAGCTGCAGGAGCTTTAAATTGGGCTGTCCAGGAGATGATTAACAGATATAAACTATTTGCAGATAAAGGAGTAAGAGATATAAGAGGATATAATGAGCAAATATCAGCTGGTGATGAACAAGACAAGCTTCCATCAATAGTGATTATTATTGATGAATTATCTGACTTAATGATGGCTGCTCCTGGTGATGTTGAGGATGCAATCTGTCGGCTGGCTCAAATGGCAAGAGCTGCTGGGATGCATCTTGTAGTGGCTACACAGCGACCTTCAGTAGATGTAATAACAGGTTTAATCAAAGCAAATATACCGTCTAGAATATCTTTTGCAGTATCTTCACAAGTAGATTCTAGAACTATTCTTGATATGGGTGGCGCTGAGAAATTGCTTGGTAAAGGTGATATGTTATTTTATCCCACAGGAAAGCAAAAACCTTTGAGAGTTCAGGGAGCGTTTGTTAGTGATAAAGAGGTTGAGAACACAGTTGAATTTATTAAGGCTCAATGCATTCATGAATATGATAATACAATAATTGATGAGATCGATAATAATAGTATTACTAAAGATGAAGGTTTTGAACAGGAATATGATGAACTGCTTTCTCAGGCAATTGAGATGGTGATTGAAGCTGGACAAGCTTCTGTTTCATTAGTTCAAAGAAGATTTAAAGTAGGATACGCAAGAGCAGCCAGAATGATAGATCAAATGGAAGCAAGGGGTATAGTAGGTGGTTTTGAAGGAAGTAAACCAAGGCAGGTACTTATCTCAAAACAACAATGGGAAGAGATGAAAATGTCCTCTTCTATTTAAATCTTGACACTGCCTTTAAAAGAGATTACAATTAATCTATGCTAAGAATCCCAGTATTAAATATTATGGGAAATGACCATTGAAAACTGAATACAGAGGAGGTGTCGGCCATTTTTGGTTATGGATTATTATTAGGATTACTAATAGCAGTTATTGCTTCATTTATAATGTTTAGGCTTGGAGTTAATTATAGAAAAAAGATTGCTGAAGTAGAAATCGGCAGTGCCGAACGAGAGTCAGAACGGATATTAAATGAAGCTCAGAAAGCAGCTGAGGGTAAGAAAAGAGAATTTCTTCTTGAAGCTAAAGAAGAAATCCATAGAAGTCGTATGGAGCTTGATAGAGAGATAAAAGAAAGAAGAAATGAAATTCAACGTTTTGAAAGAAGACTGGTACAAAAGGAAGAAACTTTAGACAGAAAACTTGAGTCATTGGAACAAAAAGAAGAATTATTCAACAAGAAAGTAAAAGATGTTCAAGAGCAGGAAGAGAAAGCTAAAGATGTTCTGGAAAGGCATCTTAAGGAACTTGAAAGAATTTCTGGTTTATCAATAGAAGATGCTAAGGAATACCTTCTGAAGAGTGTTGAGAGCGAAGTTAAACATGAAATGGCAATTATGGTTAAAGACTTGGAATTGAGAGCAAAAGAAGAAGCAGATAGAAAAGCTAAGGAGATTATTTCCTGTGCAATTCAAAAATGTGCTGCAGATCATGTTTCAGAAATTACTGTATCTGTAGTTCCACTTCCAAATGATGAAATGAAGGGCAGAATTATTGGACGTGAAGGCAGAAATATAAGAACATTAGAAACTCTGACTGGTATTGATTTAATTATCGACGATACACCTGAAGCGGTAATTCTATCGGGATTTGATCCTATAAGAAGGGAAATAGCCCGTATTGCCCTTGAGAAACTAATACTTGATGGCAGGATACATCCTGCAAGAATTGAGGAAATGGTAGAAAAGGCTAGGAAAGAAGTAGAGAATAATATAAGACAGGAAGGCGATAATGCTACCTTCGAAACTGGAGTCCATGGATTACATCCAGAAATAATAAGACTTCTGGGTAAATTGAAATTTAGAACAAGTTATGGTCAGAACGTATTATATCATTCAATAGAAGTTTCACATCTTGCTGGAATTATGGCTTCTGAACTTGGTGTTGACACGATACTTGCAAAAAGAGCAGGCTTACTACATGATATTGGAAAAGCAATAGATCATGAAGTAGAAGGTTCTCATGTAACTATTGGAGCTGATTTGGCTAAAAAATATAAAGAAGGAAATGAAATTATAAATGCAATATTAGCTCACCATGGTGATGTTGAGGCAACATCAATTGTTTCTGTGCTTGTTCAAGCAGCTGATTCTATATCGGCAGCAAGACCAGGCGCAAGAAGAGAAACTTTGGAATCATATATTAAGAGAATAGAAAAACTTGAGGAGATAGCAAATTCATTTGCTGGAGTAGAAAAATCATATGCAATACAAGCGGGCAGGGAAGTAAGAATTATTATAAAACCTGAAGATGTTGCTGACGATGAGGTATTTTTAAAGGCTCGTGAAATTGTTAATAAAATAGAAAGTGAACTTGAATATCCCGGACAAATCAAAGTTAATGTTATAAGAGAAACTCGGGCAATTGAATACGCAAAATAACAGCTATTTAAAAAAGCGTGGAGACACGCTTTTTTATGCTTTTTATGATAAAATAACCTTGCAAGGGGACACTATTCAGCGTAAAAGGAATAAGATTTTGAATGGAGGATATAGATTGAAGATATTATTCGTGGGAGATGTTGTAGGCAACCCTGGAAGAAAAACAATAAAGTTAATTGTTCCAGAAATGAAAAGAATCATGTCTATAGACTATTGCATTGCAAATTGTGAGAATGCAGCAGGAGGAAGTGGAATTACTTATGCAGTCGCACAGGAGTTGTTTAACGCAGGAATTGATTGTATTACTTTAGGAAATCATACTTGGGCAAAAAAAGATATAGTCAATTTCATTGATTCAGAAACAAGAATGATAAGACCTGCCAATTACCCACAGGAATTGCCTGGAAAAGGAGCTACAGTTATAAATCGTGAAGGGAAAAATTCAATAGGAGTACTAAATTTGTTAGGAAGAGTATATATGGATGGTGTAGATTGTCCATTCAGAGCAGCTGAGAAAGAGGTTCAATATCTAAAAAATTTTACCAAAATTGTAATCGTTGATATGCATGCTGAGGCTACATCGGAAAAAAATGCTCTAGCATGGTACCTTGATGGAAGGGTAAGTTGTGTACTTGGAACTCATACTCATGTACAAACAGCAGATGAAAAGATACTGACCTGTGGTACTGGTTATATAACTGATGTGGGGATGACGGGCCCATATGAAGGCATTTTAGGGGTAGATAGGGATATAATTATTAACAAGTTTCTAACTTACATGCCAACAAAATTCGAATTAGCAAAGGGAAGCACCCAATTCAATGCTGTATTACTAGATATTGATGAAAAAAATGGTAAAACTTGCAAGATTGAAAGGATAAATAAATTGGTATAAGGAGGGACCGAATAGATTTGAACACAGATAAAAGTATTCATATAAAAAGGGGGAATCTCGAATATATAAAGTTCTCTAATCTTGAAAAATACTCAGACATAATTGAGCATTGTTTTACTACACGTAAAGGTGGAGTTAGTTCAGGGGAGTGTTTATCTCTAAATCTTGGATTTAAACGCAATGACAGTAGAGAAAATGTAGAAGAAAACTTTAGTAGAATTTGCGGCGAATTGAATATTAAGCTATCTAACTTGGTCTTTTCAGATCAAGTACATGGAAGCAGTGTTAAGGTAGTCGATGAAGAAGATAGAGGAAAAGGCATATTAATTAAAAGTGATATAGAAGGCTATGACGGACTAGTAACAAATAAAAAGGATGTTGCATTGGTTACTTTCTACGCAGACTGTGTTCCGATATTTTTTTTTGATCCAGAAAACAGAGTTATTGGTCTTGCCCACTCTGGTTGGAGAAGCACACTAGAGCAAATAGCTGCTACTATGGTTGATACTATGATGAAAAGGTTTAGCTGTAATCCAGAAAATGTTATTTCAACAATTGGACCTTCCATAGGGCTATGTTGCTTTGAGGTAGGAATTGAGGTAAAAGATAAATTTATTAAGAAAATTAACTGGAGTAAAAATTACTGTTTGGATAAAGATGAAGAAAAAGCTCATATTAATCTACAGGGAATAATAAAGCAGACATTAATTAACTCTGGTTTAAAAAAAGAAAATATATTTGTAAGTAATATATGTACGAAATGTAATAATGATACTTTCTTCTCACATAGAGGAGATAAGGGTAAGACAGGTAATCTTGCAGCTATTATGCAATTAAAAGGAGTAGAAAGATGAATAGAAAGCTTAGAACAGTTATAGCAATAATTATTGCTATTATTTATACTTGCTTAATAACTTCTTGTCAAAAACATGATTCTTCTCTTTCTATTGATATAGATAAACAAAGTTTGCTTACATTGGATTCTACAAAATCAGATAGTGTTGTTGATGATGGACCTGTTAAAGGTGGAGTCTTAAATTTATTTTGTACATATCCTGATACCTTAGATCCATTGCTTACTAAGAACCCTTATCTTCAGAAATATTTTAGCTTAATTTTTGATAGTATGATTAAACTTGATAAGTCTCAAAAACCTATGGGCCAATTATGCGATAAATGGTATATTTCTGAGGATGGGTACACTTGGACATTTCATGTACGAGAAGGAATTGTGTGGCAAGATGGTTTCCCTTTCACTGCAGAAGATATTAAATTTACTATAGAAAAAATAATATCTCATAAACAAAATTCGATATATAGTGTTCTGATTGACAATATTTCGTCTTTTAAGATAGTGGATCGCAATACAATAGAATTTAGATTAAAGAAACCAAATGCTTTTACAGCAGAATTGATGACTTTTCCTATAATCTCAAGTCGTTTTTATGGGAAATCAGAGAATGTAATTAAAGCCTTTAATACAAAATTTCCACCAGGAACAGGTGCTTATAGCTTTGAAGCTTATGAGGAAAATGAAAGTATTTTTTTCACTGCAAACAAATCATGGTGGTTTAGAAAGCTTAATAACAATACAGAAATACCATATATCCCTGAGATCAAGATAAAATTTTTCAAAAATTCAAGAGAAGCATTTAGTGCTTTTCAGACAGGAAGTATCGATATAATTTCTGTTAATGATGATGACACAGGCATATACTCGTGGAAAACTGATGTAACTTCCAAAAAATATGCTAATGGTAAGTGGGATTTTATATCAATTAATCTTTCTGATAAAATTTTAAGCGATAAGGTTGTCCGTCAGTTTATATCTTCATGTATTAATAAAAGCGAGATTGTAGGTGATATTCTACCAGGGAGAGCAGTTGAAAGTGAGATACCTTTAATTCCTGGTTCATGGTTATATGAAACAGATGAATGGGTGGAAACATTGTCTAATAATGAAAAGAAATTACTGGCTTTAAATATTGATACAAAAAAACAGTTAATTGAGAATGGTTTAGCTCCTAAAAAGTTAGAAATTCTCGTCAATGAGGAGAATTCTGATAGAATAAAAGTAGCAGAAAAAGTTGCACAAAACTTGAAAAATAATGGAATGGAAGTAACCGTGAACATAGTTAAATGGGATAAGTTGATTAGTCTTGTCCAGTCTAAAAAATATGATTTGGCAATATTAGGTTGTACTATACCTAATTATCCTGATTTATCATATATATATTCTACACCATATGCAGATTACCAAAGATTTACTGCGACCTCCGGTAATCATGTAGTTACAAATATATCTGGATATAAGAACGATGAAGTTGCATGTACAATTGAGAATATTTACAAATCTAAAAACAGAGATGAAATTAAAAGATTATTTTCTGAGTTGAAGATAATACTTAATGATGAGATACCTTATATAGGTTTATATTTTTACTATAACTCGGTTATTTATAATAAAAATGTAAGAGGTAATATTGACCCTTACATATGGGACGAGTATAATAATATAGCTGAATGGTATATTTCAGGGGGACACTCTTCTCTCAAGTAACGGATATTCCTGTTACGCTGAAGAGTGTCTCCCTGCAAGGAGGAGAATATGGGAAGTTTAATTTGGATAACTATAATAGTATTTATTATAGTTGCAGATCAAGTTACAAAGTTTGTAGTTGTTAACAATGTGGAAACAGGAGAATTAATACCTGTAATTAATAACTTTTTCTACATTACTTACCACAGAAATGCTGGAGCTGCTTGGGGAATACTGCAAAACAGGAGATATATTTTTATAACATTGACAACTATATTTTCACTAATAATGATTTACATATTATTTAAATCAAAAGACAAACTACTAAAGTTGGCATTGTCTCTTGTTCTTGGTGGAGCGGTAGGTAATTTAATTGATAGAGTAATAAAAGGTAGCGTTGCAGATTTCTTAGACTTTTATTTTGGAGCCTATCATTTTCCTACCTTTAATATTGCCGATTCTTTTATAGTTATAGGAACAATTGTATTAGGTATATATTTGTTATTCTATTATAAAGAACCAGAGGCAGAGAAGGAAAATGTATGAATAAGATAAATCTAATTTCAGATGCTAATAATGTAAGAATAGATTCGTGGCTTGCGTGTAAATTGGAAGAATACTCCCGTTCATATCTGCAAAAATTAATTGAACAAGGTTTTGTTTATGTAGGTGACAAAAAAGTCAAAACAAACCATAAACTTAAAATAGATGAGGAGATTCTTATAAATATACCTGAACCTGAAAAGCTCGACATTGAACCTGAAAATTTGCCACTAAATATCCTTTATGAGGATAATTATATTTTAGTAATTAACAAAGCTAAAGGAATGGTTGTACATCCTGCCACAGGAAATTATTCGGGTACTTTAGTTAATGCTATTATGAATTATTGTGGAGATAGTCTATCAGATATAAATGGAGTAATAAGACCAGGCATTGTTCACAGGTTAGATAAAGATACTTCAGGTGCTTTAATAGTTGCCAAGACCAATGAAGCACATAGGATAATTTCACAAAAATTAAAAGATCATGATGTAAAACGTATATATATAGCAATAGTAAAAGGAATAATAAAAGAAAATACTGGAAGAATCGAACTTCCTATAGGAAGACATCCGGTTGATAGAAAAAAGATGTCTGTAAATACAAAGAATGGAAGGAAAGCAATTACAAATTTTCGAGTAGTTGAAAGATTTAAAAACTCTACATATGTCGAAGTAAGTCTTGAAACAGGCAGAACTCATCAAATCAGAGTTCATATGGAATATATAGGGCATCCTGTTATAGGAGATGAAGTATATGGAGGTAAACAAAAGGATTATAAAACAAAAGGACAAGTATTACATGCAAGGTTTGTGAAATTTAACCATCCAATTACTGGTGAATATATGGAAATCGAAGCACCTATACCTGAATACTTCCTAAAATTGCTCAGTGCAATGGGACACTCTTCTCTAAAGTGAAGAGAAGGCAAGGGGAAAATGTCGAAATAACTAAAATTATCTATAGACATTAATATGTATGTGTGTTATTATAACTATAGTTAAATATAGACCTTTAAATTAGTCCCGTGAGGCTGCAAAGGTATTAATTACTTAATATAATTAATTAGAAATAATTGCTTCTTGCATTCTTGCTGGAGGCTTTTTTTGAATGCTTAAATGCTTTGAAAATATATTAATTTAGGGAGTGTGAAAATATGTTAGAAAAAGCTCAGATTATGGACGAAATAGAAATTACAAGGGCAATTTCTAGAATAGCACATGAGATTATAGAAAAAAATAAGGGTGTTGAAAATTTAGTACTTATAGGTATACAGCGACGAGGGGTACCACTTGCAAGAAGAATTGCTGAAAAGATAATGGAAGTTGAGGGGAAATCAGTTCCAGTTGGTGTATTGGATATAACATTTTATAGAGATGATCTTAGTACATTAGCTGAACATCCTGTAATAAATGCTACCGAACTTAATTTTACTGTTAATGGGAGAAACATTATTTTAATAGATGATGTTCTTTATACAGGAAGAACAGCAAGAGCAGCTATAGAAGCTGTCATAGATCTTGGAAGACCTAAAATGATGCAATTAGCAGTTCTAATAGATAGAGGTCACAAAGAATTGCCTATTAGAGCAGACTATGTCGGTAAGAATGTACCTACTTCAAAAAATGAGGTCATACATGTAAAACTAGTGGAAATAGACGGTACTAATAAAGTTGTTATTTCGCAAAAGGATAATTAATGAAGAAAAAATAGTAAGGAATTTATCCTTACTATTTTTTAAAACTACCTATCTAGATAAACTATGTTTAGCGTAAATAGACAAAGTTAAAAAAATAACTCTACAAAAGGATGGGCGATAATGAGTCTTAAATGTAAAGATTTATTAGGTCTGAAAGATCTTTCGCAAGACGAAATAGAATACATACTTGATACTGCTAAAACAATGAAGCATATATTGATGTCAAACAATAAAAAGACTCCTCACCTGCAGGGAAAATCAATTGTAACTTTGTTTTATGAAAACAGTACTAGGACAAGACTTTCTTTTGAACTTGCATCAAAGTATATGGGAGCTAGTTCAGCCAATATTTCTGCTTCCTCAAGTAGCGTGGCAAAGGGTGAAACTCTTATTGATACAGCTCATACTATAGATAGAATGGGTACCGATGTAATAATAATGAGGCATCCTATGTCAGGAGCTCCTGCGTTAATGGCTAAGAATGTAAAGTCATCAGTTATTAATGCTGGAGATGGGATGAATGAACATCCAACTCAAGCTCTCCTTGATATGTTTACTATAAAAGAGAAAAAAGGAAATATGAATGGCTTAAAAGTAGCAATTATTGGTGACATATATCATAGCCGCGTTGCAAGAAGCAATATTTGGGGTATGACAAAATTAGGAGCTGAAGTTTGCGTTGCAGGCCCTACAACTTTATTACCACCATACCTTGAAAGGACAGGAGTAAAAGTGTTTAATACCGTGCAGGAAGCACTTATTGATGCTGATGTTGTCATAGGATTAAGAATACAATTGGAAAGACAGAAGAAAGGCTTATTTCCTACGATCAGAGAATATTCAAGATTTTTTGGTCTTGATGAAAGACGTTTTAAATTAGCAAAAGAAAATGCCTTATTATTACACCCAGGTCCTGTAAATAGAGGTGTAGAATTAACAACCTCAGTAATTGATGGTGACCATTCTCTTATAGATGAACAAGTTACGAATGGGGTAGCAGTAAGGATGGCACTATTATACCTATTGACGAGAAGGGGTGGTGCAGTTGAAGCTATTAATTAAAAATGGTTATGTTGTTGATGCAAGGACAGGCAGAAACGGTATATTTGATATATTAATAGATGAAGGAAAAATAGTTGACATTGGTAATGATTTTGAAAGTACTAATTGTGATTTTATTGATGCCACTGGAAAGTTTGTTGTTCCAGGATTTGTTGATGCTCATTGTCACTTAAGAGAACCAGGGTATGAATATAAGGAAGATCTTGAAAGTGGTTCTGCAAGTGCTGCATTAGGAGGGTTTACATCAATTGCATGTATGCCAAATACAAATCCATGTATTGACAATCAGACAGTAGTAAAATATATAATTAATAAAGCAAAACAAGAAGCCTTTGTTAACATATATCCCATTGGTACAATATCGAAAGGTCAAAAAGGAGAAGAACTTTCGGAAATTGGTGAGCTGAAATTTGCTGGAGCAGTGGCAATTTCAGATGATGGCAAACCAGTAAGAAATCCATCTTTAATGAAGAAAGCCCTTCAATATGCATCGATGTTTGATGTAACAGTAATATCCCATTGTGAAGATATAGAATTAGCTGATGAGGGAGTAATGAATGAAGGTTACCAATCTACTATAATGGGTTTAAAAGGCATCCCTTCTGCTGCAGAATCTATAATGGTTGCAAGAGATATTTTACTTGCTGAATATACAAATACAGTTGTTCATATTGCTCATGTCAGCACTGAAGCTTCTGTTGACTTAATAAGAAATGCAAAAAGAAGGGGGATAAAGGTAACCGCTGAAACATGTCCCCATTATTTCTCTTTGACAGAAGAGGCATGTGAAGGTTTTAACACAATGGCGAAAGTTAATCCACCTCTAAGAACTAAAAAGGATGTTGAAGCAGTAATTCAAGGTTTGAAAGACGGCACAATTGATGTTATAGCTACAGATCATGCACCTCATCACATAGACGAGAAAAATGTAGAATTCAATTTAGCAGCTAATGGTATGGTAGGCTTTGAAACTGCCCTATCACTCGTCATTACGCATCTTGTAAAGCCAGGTATTCTTTCCTTAGAACAGGTTGTACAAAAGATGTGTCTAAACCCTTCAAGAATATTAGGTTTAAATAAGGGAGTGTTAGAAGTAGGTAGAACAGCAGATATAACAATATTGGATGTTAATGAGGAAAGAAAAATAGATGTAAGCAGATTTAAATCAAAGAGTAAAAACTCACCATATGATGGATTTAAATTAAATGGAGTTGTATATCATACAATAGTTAATGGTAAAGTTATTGTAAAAGAAAAAATTTTGCTATGATTTCAATGATGTAACAAAGGGGAGCAGAGTTATGTTTATAGATAGTTTAATTACCAAAATAAAGGAAAAAAATAATCCAACTGTTGTAGGGCTTGATCCCAAAATTGAGTATGTACCACTTGCTATAAAAGAGAAAGCTTTCAACACTTACGGGAAAAATTTAAAAGGCTGTTCAGAAGCCATTTTGGAATTTAATAAAAAGATAATAGATGCTATAGCTGATATTGTACCTGCATTAAAACTTCAAATGGCATATTATGAACTATACGGGTTCGTCGCAAACAGGGATTTCGGAGTTGAGATCATTGATGCCGGCAATCCTGAA
>ENA-UOOK01004485-UOOK01004485.1-fermentation-metagenome-genome-assembly--contig:-NODE-4485-length-14906-cov-3.756111_pt1 | contig 14906 bp, 22 predicted proteins | sample MGYA00245777_ERZ724023 | MGnify/ENA primary metagenome ERZ724023 (study PRJEB28704, sample SAMN03018312) | fermentation metagenome | biome: anthropogenic terrestrial biome; feature: soil; material...
GATGCGCCAGGCGCTGAACGTCCTGCCCATGAACGCGGCGACGCTCGACATCCCCGTCGGCGAGGCCGGCTCGTATGCCCGCGAGGTCGCCGAGGGCGCCGAAGTCCCGATCTCCACGCAGGACTACAGCAAGGTCACCTTCACGGCGAAGAAGATCGCCGAGCGGCCCGTCATCACGGACGAGATGGTCGCCGATGCGCTCTATCCCGTGATCGAGCTCGAACTGCGGAAGGCCGGCGCCAAGCTGGAGAACAAGATCAACCAGATGGCGATCGTCGAGCTCGTCGACAACTCCTCGACGCTGGAGCACGACACCGGCGGCTCGGCACAGGGCATCAAGGCGATCGCGGCCGCACAGGCAAAGGTCGAGGGCGCGGGCTTCATCCCCGACCGGATCGTGATGTGCCCGGCGTTCAAGGCCGGCATCATGGCCGAGTTCGTCCCGACCGGCTACAGCGGCGCCGACGCCGTCATGACTGGCAAGCTGCCGAACCTGCTCGGGCTCCAGGCGTTCGTCTCGAACGTCGTGCACACGACCGCCGCCTCGTGGGCGTACGCCGCCGGCGACAACCTCGGCGCGGTCGTCTTCGACTCGCAGAACGGGTCGATGATCGGCGTCCGGCAGGACATCACCGTGAAGCGGTACGACGACGTCGTGCGGATGCTTCAGGGAACCGTCGTCTCGGCCCGCGTTGCCGTCGACACCCTCTCGGCGTCCGCCGGATCACGGATCAAGTACTGAGGCGCCGCGCATGGTGCTGAGTCCACAGAACAGCGGGAAATACCTCTCCCGCACATGGGCCGCTGACCGAGCGGACGCCGTCGAGCACCCCGAGGCGTACACGGCCGCCGAACTCGCGTGGCTCGAAGTGCCGGCCGGGCTCGTCCCGTCCGAGTACTTCCTGTCTGAGACGACGCCGGTCGATCCGACGGGCACGCCGACTGAGTACGACATCCGCGATCCGCGATACCGGCCGGAGTGTGGCGGATGACGACCTACTGCACGACGGCCGAGCTGAAGAACCTGACCGGCGCGACCCTGACCGACGCGATCCTCACGGCCATCATCGAACAGGGCGACCGGGAGATCGATACCTACCTCGCGCCGTACGGCGTCGGGGCGGATGCGTCGGCGTGCAAGTCGGCGTCCCTCGAACTGGCGATCGCCGGGCTCCTCATCCGCGGGCAGATGGACGACACCCGGCCCGACACGTTCGCGGAGGGCGACTACTCGCAGCACATCAACATCGACATCTCGGTCAGTGCGCACCGGAAGGCGGCATACGCCATCCTCGACCGCTACGTGTCCGCCGCGTCGGCCGCGTCGGCGAGCATCTCGAAGTACCACGTCGTGAAGGTGACCGGCCGATGAGACTGCCGCACGTCTGCACGATCCAGACGGCCACCGCCGGCACGGCCGACGCGTACGGCGAGACGGCCCCCGAGTGGTACGCGGCCACGGCCCCGATCGCGTGCCGGTTCTACTACTCGTCGCCCGGGGAGCAGTTCGCCCGGGACGTTTCGGGCACGGTGCTGAAGGACGCGCTCTCGCTCATGCTCCCGCCGTCGGCCGTGGCGTTGCTCGGCGGAGACCTCGCGCTCTCGTCCTGGCCCGCCTACGAGGCGACAGTGTCGGACGGTCTCGTCCTTGAGACCACCACAACGGCGCCGCATTTCGTGGACCGGCAGCTCACAGTGACGGCCGGGACGGACTACACCCTCTCGGCCCTCCTCGCGGCGCAGGAGCGGACCTATGCGTGTCTGCACGCGCTCGGGGAGACCGTCACCGCGTGGGCGTACTTCGACCTCACGGCCGGCACGGTCGGCGCTCATTCGGCCGACGCGACCGACCCGCAGTGCACCCCCGTCGACGGGGGGTTCCGGTGCTCGTTCGGCGTCAACAGTGGCGCGGACACGACCCTCGGGATCGGTGTCGCCCCGGCAACGGATGACGCCAACTGCTGGTCCGATGAGTACGCCGGGGACATCGCGAAGGGCATCTACTCGTCGATCCCCGTGCTGGAGGGCGGCGCGTCTGCATTCCCGGCGGCCGGCGGCGAGTACCGGGTTGTGACCACCCAGGCCGGCTATGCCGGGACGTATGCCGTTGACGCGATCCGCGTGCGGACGAACGGCCCCGGCAGCGTCCACCACTACGAGGTCGCCCTCCGCGAGGTGGCCGCATGAGCCCGCCCGACACCGCGATCCCGCTCGACCGGGCGCACTACGACCTGATCGTGTCGACCGCCGAGCGGACCCGGCACATCGAGGAGATGCTCGGCACCATCTCGGGCAAGCTCGCCGCCTGCCCGTGCCCGGCCGTCGCCGATCTCCAGAACGACGTCGAGACCCTCCAGGCACAGTCGGCTGAGCTCCGCGGCAAGTTCGCGGTCATCGTGTCCGCGCTCGGCATCGTCGCCGGCTGGATCGGATCGCTCCTGCCCGGGCTGCTCGGGAGGTCCTGATGGCCCGGATGGCGCCGGAGCAGTTGAAGGCCCGGCTCGACAACCTCACGATCAAACTGATCCCGGCTGCGGCGGACGGCATGGCAAAGGCGGTCCTCAACATCGAAGCGCGGGCCAGGCTGAACTGCACGCCGGGCTCGTCGCCGTACGAGTCGGCCGGCAAGCTCCGCGGGGCCCCCTTCGATACCGGGCACCTGCGGGCGAACATCAAGCACGACACCCAGATCACCGGCCGCACCGTCACCGGGCTCGTCGGCGACCCCGTCGAGTACGCCGAGGCCGTCCACGAGGGTACCTCGCGGATGCAGGGCCGGCCGTTCATTTTGGACGCGATCGTGTCCGAACGAGACACGACGATCGACCTCCTCTCCGCCGCGCTCAGCGACGCACTGGAGGACACATGACCGTCGCTATCACGGGCGCCATCATCACGGCGCTCAAGGCGAACACGGCGCTCACCACGGCCCTCGGCGGCTCGTTCGTCTACCCCCGCAACCGGGAGGCCGTCGCGCAGGTGCCGGGCGTCTACCTCACCACCAACACGGAGACGTCCGCCACGCGGCCCGGCCATCTGGCATACGGCCACCGGGACAGCCGGCAGATCCTCCAGGTCGACGTCTTCGCGGCCACCACGGCGGCGCAGGTCGACACCCTCGCCGACCTCGTCGACTCGGCCCTCTTCGGCGCCGAGATCGCGGGGGTGTGTATCCAGGGGCGGGTATCGCGATCCGAACAATTCGAAGAGGACACGGGCCGGCACCATGTCGCGCTCCGGTACGCCCTCGCCTATTCACTTCAGGACTGAGAGACAATGACTGCAACAGCGGTAGCGGATTTCGGCGAGTACAACGACTCGCACGGCATCGTAAAAAAGAACGGCGTCGCCATCCAGGACGTCGAGTGTGATTTCTCGTGGGAGCTCGGGACCGATACCCACAAGGTCGCCGGCAAGTGGGCGCCGATCGAGTACCCGACTGAGTACTCGTACACGCTGACCATCAAGAAGGCACTCGCGCGCGAGAACATCGGGACGAACATCATCCCGTCGCTGACGGCCGCATCGGTCGGGGGCACAGCGGACGTCGTCAAGGCCGCGACCGCCTTCGGCGCGGCGAACACCTGGACGGCGGCGGCGAAGACCCTGACGACCCCGTCCGCGATCCGGGCAACCCTCGACACGGCGGCCGTCACAACGGCCGGGTACGTGACCATCTTCGGCACGGACGTCAACGACGACCTGATCGAGGAGTCGATCTACTTCGGCACGGACATGCTCGTCGGCGCAACAGTCGACACGCAGGCGGTCTTCAAGACGACGACCGGGTACCTCAACCTTGGCGTCGTCTCCGCCACCGGGAAGATCAAGCTCGACGGCGTCGCCGGAACGACGACATGGGTGGCCGGTGCCCCCGAGACGTTCGAGCTCGAGATCGACCTCGTGAAGGGCGGGCACACGACGAAGGCCGTGATCCCGACCGCGTGGTTCAAGAACGGCGGGTGGCCGTGGAGCACGGGCCGCACGCCGATCGAGCTCAACCAGGACGTCGCGATCCGTGACTTCTGCGCGATCCAGTGGTCGGACGTATGAGCCGGCCCCGCGCACTGAAGGACGACCCCGAGGCACAGAAGGCCGCCGAGGCCTTCGCCGACCTCGACGCGAAGAAAGCCCGCGACGCGAACGACGCGATCGCCATCCTCGAGCGGCGGGTGAAGAACGCCACGGCCGAGATCGACCTCGGCGACGGCGACATGATCAAGGTCCGCACCCGGCTCTCGAAGGCCGAAGCGGCCCGGCTCGAAAAGGCGTACGCCGGGATCGCCAGCATCATGGCGAAGACGCAGCGCGAGGTCACGAACGAGGCCGGCGAGACGGTGATCGAAAAGATCCGCGACCCGACCGACGAGGAGACCGCGGCCGTCGAGGAGCTCTCGAACCGGCTCTTCTCGATGATCCTGTACGACCCGGCCCGGACGCCGGACGAGATCTTCGACTGGCTCGCGGCCAACCCCGACGCCTTCAGCCAGCCCGACCAGGATACGATCTTCCTGGCGTATCGGTGGATCTCCGAGGACGAGGCGAAGAAGCGCGAGAACCTCAAGAAATTTCGCCCACAGTAGGGCGGGGCAGAACTATGGCGCCCTGCTCCACCACCTCAGGATCCTCGACCCTGCCGAGTGGGCGGCGCTCGATGAAGAGGTCCGCGACTTCTGGATCGAATGGGCGAACGGGCGCAAGGAGGGGTAGATGGTCAACCTAGGCGAACTCGTTTTCAGCATCGTCGCGGAGGATAAGGCATCCGCGACCGTCGGCAATGCCGCCGCGAACATCGGCAAGGCCGGGCAGACGGCCGGGCTGGCCATGACCGGCATCGGCGTCGGGGCGAAGGTCATGGCCGACAACATCAACGGGACATTTGTCCCGTTCGATAAGGCGCTCCAGGGCATCCGGTCGATCGGCGCGTCCGCGGCCGACGTGGATAAGATCAAAGAGGCATCCCTCGGCATATCGGGGGCGATGCCGGTCGCCGCGCAGGACCTCGTCGACTCGGCATACCTGATCCGGTCGGCCGGGTTCGAGTCGCTCGACCTCACGTCCTCGTTCGGCTCCGGCAAGAACTCCCTCGAAGCCCTCGCCCAGGTCGCCGTTGCCGGCGGCGAGGACATCACGGGCGTCACGAACACCGTGATCACCGCGATGGGTGCCTATGGTGAGACCGCCTACTCGACCGCCGACATCGCGGCCGTCCTCGCGAACGGCGTGAAGCTCGGCAAGTTCGAGATGGGCGCGTTCGGCGACCAGCTCCAGAAGAATATCGGCACCGCCGCGGGGCTGAACATGAGCCTCGAAGAGACGGCGGCGGCGAACGTCATCCTGCAAAACTCGTTCAGTTCGTCCGAAGAGGCCGGCACCGGGCTCAAGTCCATGCTCGCCTCGCTCATCGACCCGAAGAAGGTCGGCGACCTCGAAGAGATGGGCGTCAAGGTCAAGGACTCGTCCGGCAACTTCGTCGGTCTGGAGAGCGTCCTGAAACAGCTCGAACCGGCCCTCAAGAAGGCGGGCGGGACGGCCGACCAACAGGGGGCGCTCTTCGAGATCTTCGGCTCCTACGGCGTCCGGGCCGCGCAGGGGCTCCTCCAGAACCGGAGCGCGCTCACGGAGTACACCGCCACGATGGGCGACACGGGCGCGGTTCAGGAGATGATGAACGCGAACCTCGACTCGACGTCGGCGCAGCTCGAGATCGCGAACAACAAGGCCGAGAACGCAAAGGTCGCCTTCGGTGCCGCGATGGCCCCCGCGACGATCGCCGCGGCCGGTGCAATGGGCGGAATCGCGGACATCATCGGCGGACTCCCCGGCCCCCTCCAGACAACAGCCGGCGCGGCCCTGATGGGCGCGCAGTCGTTCATCGCCATCGGGCCGGCCGTCGCCGGGGCCGGAACGGCCATGCAACTGCTCGGCAACCAGACAGTACAGAAGATGATCCCCTCGCTCGGGAAGGTCGTGACGGGGATCACGGGCGCGGGGGGACTCGGGCCGGCACTGCTCGGGCTCGCGACCGGCCCGGTCGGGATCGCGATTGCCGCGATTGCCCTGATCGTCGGGGCGATCATTCTCCTCGACCGGCAGTTCCATTTCATCGGCCCGACGATCGAATGGTTCGGCGAGGTCTTCAAGGGGATCGGCGACTGGCTCGGCAAGACGTTCGGTCCGATCATCGACGGCGTGATCGGGTTCTTCGGCGAGCTCTTCGGCGCGGTCGATTCCGGCACGGGGCCGATCGAGACGATCATCGGACTCTTCGAGTCGCTCGGCAGATGGGCCGCCGAGGTCGGGTCCGCGATCGGGGAGTACCTGACGCCGATCATCCAGGGCTTCGCGACGTGGATCGGCCAGACCCTCGGGCCCGCCATCAAGGGCGTGGTCGGCTTCTTCGGCGAGCTCTGGGAGGAGCTCAACAAGGCCGGCGGCGTCTTCGAGCGGGCGCGGGACGTCATCGTGGCCGCGTGGAACGTGATCGCCAGTCTGTTCGGGGGCGGCGACGGGAACGGCGTGGTCGCGGCCATCAAGGGGCTGTGGGACGCCGTTCTCGCCTACGTGCCCGTGGCGTGGGGCTTCATCATCCAGGCCGTCGGCTCGGCGCTCATCGCTCTCGGGACGTGGATCCTGACCAACGGCCCGCCGCTCGTCGTCGCGGCGATGCAGGCGATATGGACCGCGATCACGGTCACGATCCCGACGGCGTGGGTAGCCATCAATCAGGCTGTCGTGACCGCCGCCGGGCTGATCTGGACGTGGCTCTCGACCGAAGGCGTGCGCCTCGCCGGCGTGGCGGTCGCCGCGATCTGGACGGCGATCCAGACCGCGATCCCCGCCGCGTGGGAACTCGTCAAGTCGGCGGTCGTCACGGCCGCAACGGCGATCTGGACGTGGATCTCCGGTGAAGGCAAGACCGGCGCAGACACCGCCGTAAAGTCGATCTGGACCACCATCGAGAGCGCGATCCCTGGGTCGTGGAAGTTGATCCTCGCGGCCGTGCTTGTCGCGGCGCGGGCGATCTGGTCGTGGCTCTCCGGTGACGGCGCGACCGAGGCGAAGACCGCGATCGGTTCGGCGTGGACCGGGATCAAGGACGCCGTAAAGGGCGCATGGGAAGGCATCAAATCGGCAGTGAAGACGGCGGCGCAGAGAGTCTGGGACGCGGCAAAGGAGATCCTCGGCAAGCCGATCGAGATGGTCGTCACGACCGTTCAGCGCACGGTCAACGAGATCGTGCAGGCAGCCAGCGGGACATACACATACTCGGGCAGCGGGAGCACGCAGCCAAAGGGAACGAACCCGACATCCAGCTCGGGCGCCCCCATTCAGGGGCCACTGCGGCGCGATGGCACGTTCCACACCGGCGGGATCTTCGACGCCGGCAACGGGCAGCGCGAGGGGCTCGCGCTCCTCCTCTCAGGCGAGCGGGTGCTGTCCCCGTCGCAGACCCGGGACTATGACGGCGGGCTGTTGTCGGCCGTCCAGGCGCTCGCGGCGAAGATCGACCAGCTCGGCGGCGGCTCCGGCGGCGGCGACGTGATCGTTCACGGCGATGTCAAGCTCTCCGAGGACTACAGCTACGACCGCTTCCGCGAGGATGTCGGGCGGTGGAAGAGCTCGCGCATCGCGAAGGGGATGCTCTGATGACCGCCATCGCCTACGCCACGGTGGCCCTGAGCCACCCCAACCTCGCGCCGATCGACCATGCCCCCGTCTGCAACCAGACCGACCTGCACGGCGGCGGGGTGGGGCTCCAGGGCAGCACCCGCTCGAAGAAGCAATGGACGGTCACCTGTCTCACAGACAGCCGCGATGAGATCGACGCGCTCGACGCCTTGAAGGGCACGCTCCAGACGCTGAACATCGACGGCACGCTCTACCACGGCGTCATGATCTGCAAACCGTTCGTCGAGACGCAACTGACGCCGAGCGCGTGGACCTACCAGATCGGATTTATTCAGAGGACTTGATTATGACACTCTCTATTTCATCGGCCACGGTCCTGAGCAACAAGACCGCCGCGGCGTCGACGTCGACCGCCCTCAGCGAGTGCACGTCGATCGCCGGCTCCGCGCTCGTCGCGCTCGGGATCTGGGTCCGGCTGACGTACGGCAGCGGCGCCACCCTCCCGACGGCCGGCGCAGTCGTGCAGGTCTACGCATCGCCCGACGACGACCCGGGGCACTGGTCATCCTGGCCCGTCCAGGAGGTCGACGTCCCGATCCCGGCGGCCGGCGGGCCGTGCGGGATCGCGTTCACGGTCCTGCCGGGACATGCGTTCTATAAGGTCAGGGTGAAGAACCTCGACGCGGCGCAGGCCATCACGGAGATCTACGTGTACAGCGAGCCGCAGGTACTGAGCTGAGGGGCGGGCCATGACCCGCGAGACCTATTTTCAGTGGCCTTACTCTCTTGAGTACGCCGTCGCCGACGCGCCGCCGACCGTCAACCTCCTGCACGACGCGGCCGACCTGTCCGCGTGGGGCGCCTACGAGGCGACGGTCTCGCCGGACGCGCTCGCGGCACCGGGCGGCGACGTCTCGGCCGACCTGATCCTCGAGACGACGGCGACCAGCAGCCACTTCATCGACAAGCCCGTGGCGGTCGAGGCGAACACGGATTACACGCTCTCCGTCTACCTGCACGCGCAGGACCGGACGTATGCCTGCCTTCACGCGCTCGGCGACACGCTGACGGCGTGGGCCTACTTCGATCTGAGTGTCGGCGGGTGGGGCGCGGCGTCCGGCGTCGATGCGACGTGTGTATCGGACGAGGGCGACGGGTGGTATCGGTGCAGCTTCACGTTCAACACCGGCGCGGACACCCTGATCGGCGTGGGCGTGGCGCCGTCCGTGGCCGGCTCGTCCTGCTGGTCCGACGAGTACGCCGGGGACGCCGCGAAAGGGGTCTATGCGACCCTGCCGCAGCTCGAGCCCGGCACGACGACGACCGACGCGATCCCCTGCTACGTGGTGCCGCTGACGGTCGCGTGGAAGCCGGGGATGCGGCAGGACTTCCGCGACCTCCGGTTCCGCGACGAGGGGATGGAGCCCTGCACGCACCGGCTGGAGTCCTACACGGCCGGCACAACGGGCACGTTCCTCCTCGAGATCCGGCCCGGGCAGGAACGGCTCTCCGTCCTCTACGGGAACGGCGCGGCCGTCTCGGCGAGCGACGAGACGTTCTGCCCGGTGCTCGATGCGTTCAGCGGTGCCGCCGTCGATACCGGCATCTGGACGGACCTCGGGGGAACGGCCGTCTCTGGCGGGCGGCTCAAGATCACCGGGGCGTCCGAGGCGGAGGTCTACGGCGTCCGGTCGGTTGATGCGTTCGGCGTCGGCACGGCCGTGCGGATGCGGCTCTCGGCGTCCGGGGCGTTCGGCGGCGTGTGGGCCGGGTTCATGGCGGACGGGTCGTCGTACGCGGTCGTCAAGTACCTCGCGAACGAGACCGTGATCACCCGGCACGCGGGCGGGAGCGTAACGTCGACGGCCACGCCGATGGCGGCCGGCTACCATGTGGTCGAGGTGGCCCGGCGGTCTGCCGACGCGGTCGTGGTCACGGTCGACGGGGCCGTGGTCGCGACGCACGCGACGAACGTGCCGACGGCCGACCTGCCGATCGCCGTCCTCTCGAACCTGGCCCTGTCGCTCACCGATGTCGACTGGATCACCGTCCGGCCGTGCCTCGCCGTCGAGCCGACGCTGTCGTACCTGTCCGCCGACTGCAACCCGTGGTCGCCGCTCGTCAACCGCTCGAGCGCGCTCTTCGACGTGCCGTTCGACTGGAGCGACTTCACGAAACAGGACATCATCTCGTTCACGGTCAGGCGCTCAGCGGCCGATGCGATGTACCGGGCGGAGGTTCAGATCGAGGGGCTGATCCCACAGGGGACGGACTACCAGCAGGTGCACCTGCTCGTGCCGGACCACCGCGACCCGGAGATCCTGAACCGGATCTTCTACGGGTTCCTGCCGGCGCAGACCTCGCGCATGGCGGTCGCGGCGAACAAGACCACGTACTCCGGGTACTCGTATGACTTCTACATCTCGGCAATGAAGGTCAACCCGGCGGCGCTGGTGATGCCGTCGACCACGAACCCCGCGACGTGGATCGCCAGCGCGGTGGGGGTGGGCGCCGCCGAGGTCTCCCCGACACACGACCTCACGAACGTTCACGCGCCGGCCGCGTGGGGGACGGACGCGATGCCGGCCCGCGAGTTCGTGATCCCGTCGGGCTCCTCGCGCTGGCAGGCATACCAGAAGGTCGCCGACGAACTCGGGCTTATCCTCGCGGGGAAGTGGCTGGACGCCGGCAGCACGCCGACCCATAACCACCAGGACCCGGCGCTTCGGATCATTCGCGTGGAGGCGGAGGACTACGATGCGGGCGGCGAGGGTGTCGGGTATCACGACACGACCGCGGCGAACCTCGGTGGGGCGTACCGGAAGGACGGCGTCGATATTGAATACTTCGCGAGCGAGGCCGGGTACAACGTCGGGTGGATCCGGGACGGGGAGTGGCTCCGGTACACGGTCGCGATCCCCGCCGGCGTCACGGGCAACTGGACGGCGAAGTTCCGCACGGCGAGCGCGGCGGCCACGGGTGCGCGGTCGTTCAAGGTCTACTGGGGCACGAACCCGGCATCCCTCACAGAGATCGAGGACATCGCCGTTGACGGGACGGGCTCGTATTCGTCGTTTGTCTGGAACACGGACGAGGCGACCCTGCCGGTCGTGGCGGGCGGGACGCATTACCTCAAGCTGCTGTTCGACAACGCCGGCGACGATACGACCGACCTGTTGCACATGAACATCGCGGCGATCGACCTCTACCCCCCGCCGGGCGCGGGCGCGGCCGAGAACATCGTGCCGGCGCTCTACCTCTGCGACGAGGCCGACATCGACGGGCCGAACGGGCTCGACCTCCCGCCGACGGCCGTGATCCCGGTCTACGATCCCACGCTCGCGGGAGAGGTGCGGTACGTCGAGGACTTCGGGGCGGTCGCGAACGTCGTCGTGATCCAGTACCGGACCCCGGCGGCGCCCGACGACATCGTCTCGTACACCGTTTTTCCCGACGACCTGACCCCGCCGCAGACATCGGCCCTCGAGGGGTGGATCGACCACTACGAAGAGATCAGGACGCCGATCACGGCGGCCGTCGCGGAGGCGTACGGGAAGGCGCTGCTCGGGTTCCTGCTCGAGTCGTGGGGGACGATCAAGGCGAACTTCACGGAGCGGTCGGACCTCCAGCTCTTTCAGAAGATCCGGTTCGAGGGGCACGAGAACATCCCCGCGATCGATTACCGGATCGTTGACATCGCGTACTCGGTCGCCCTCGCGGACGTCCGGTGCTCCATCACCGCGATCCCGGTGCGGAAGTTCAGCATCGAGAAGCAGCTCCAGCGGGCCCTCGCGGGCGACGAGGCCACGGAGATGGAGGCCGTGGCACGGGCAGTCATCAAGTCCCTGCCTCCGGCCCTCACCGGCACGGCCGGGTCTGCGGTCGGGACGGGGTCGGTCGCGGTCACGCTCGACCGTGGCGGGACGATCACGGCCCGGGGCGTGGCGGCGTCCGGCTCGCGGGTCCTGTGCACCTGGGCCGAGGGGATCGGGTATGTCGCCAGCGTGATCGCGGCGGCGTAACCCTCTTTTCTTTCGCCCTCCGACCGATAGTTATTTATACTTACGGAGACTATATAGTAGTAGAGGAACACAAAATGGAGTTCACAACCGACAACACAACCGGGTACAGCCAGACCGAACTCGACGCCCTGAACGCCGAACTCTCCCGCCGGCTCTGCGAGGTCGACGAGCCCGACCGCGACGAGGTTGCGAAGAACTTTGCCGACGAGGTCGCCGGCTACCCGCTCCCCAGCACCGCTCCGGGGCTCACGGTCGTGATCGGCACGGTCGAGCACGAGGCGTACCTGATGGACGGCTCGCGGCTTGGGATACCCTGCGACCTCGTCGCGGAGGTCGTGCCCGGCGTCATGGCGACATGGTTCCCGACCGATGGGGGTCAGCGCGGGACGGTCTGGTACTGGCCCGGCGAGGGGCGCGCGGCCGTGATGGCGGGCAGCGACTCCGTCTGGTACGACGCAAACGAAACTGGACTGACGGTCGACGCGCACGGCGAACCCGTCGACATCCCATACCGGCGGCTCGTCGTCTACGGCCCGCCGGTCTGGACGGGGGACGGGATTTTCTATCGCGACTTCGACACGGCCGACAGCTACAGCCCGGGCGACCTGATCACGGCCGATGAGGCCGACCGGCGCCTCAGGGCATAAATGATAACCTGCCCTTTTTGCGGCCACCAGTGGCGCCCGCGCTCCGAGATGCCGACCCTCTGCTGCTCCCAGTGCCGGCGGAAGTTCGAGCGGCCCCCGACGAAGATCGAGGTGCTCGGCCGGAAGGTGCCGCTCAAATCGAAATGTGACGTCTGCGGCTACCCGTACGCCGAGCTGAACGTCTGCCGCGTTGACGGCGAGGCGGCGTTCATCTGCAACCGCTGCACGAAGGACATGCTCGAATGAAGGCGGTTCAGCGCGACTTGTTCGCGGATGACGACTTCGACCTCTCCGCGGACCGCCCCTTTTTCGACCTCGGCCCGACCGAGTCGTCCGCGACCATCTCGCCGCGCGTGCTCCAGCGCGAGCGGAAAGCGAAGACGATCGCCGCGATGAAGCGCGAGGCGCTCGCCGACGTGATGCCGGCCCTGCCCGAACCGGGCTATTCGTACCATGTCGTCTCGAACGCTCCTTCGACTACTGGTCCTGGATCCCCACGATGGCCGGGTACATGGGCCACGTTGCGGAGTTTTACGGCTCCACCTGGACCCTGAACCGGGCGAACGCCCGCGAACTGCTCGAACTCATGGACGCCGGGACGCTCGGAAAGGTCGCGGTCGTCACCGGCGTGTACTTCAAGCGGCGCGAGGCCGCGGTTTATACAACCCTCGTCGAGGGGCTCGCGACCCGCGGCGGCCGGTACATGGCCCTCGAAAACCACGCCAAAGTCGCGCTCCTGGGGAACCCGGATACCGATACGTGGATCGTCGTCGAGGGGTCGGCCAACTGGACCGCGAACCCGAGGATAGAGCAGAACGTCGTCTCGAACGACCGCGATCTCTTCGAGTTCCATCGCGCCTGGATGGAGTCGGTTCTCCCGGCCGTCTGACCCCCTCTTTTTCTTCCGCGAACACTTCCGCTTAGTTTATATTCTGTACCACCAAAAGTTAAAATCGAAATACTTATTATCTCTTAATACATAAGATATAATCAGACAAAGGAGGTATGAAACAAGGATGGCAAAAATTACGTTTTTGCTCCCTGACGAACTCTATGCCGAGGTCGTCGGGGCCGTCGAAGATGCCGACCAGGAAGAGAATGTTTCGCGGTTCCTGCGGGCCGCGGTCCGGGCCGAACTCGCCCGGCGGAAGAAGGGGACGAAACTATGAAAAAGACTGAGGTTGGAGGCGTCTCGCGGTCCTGTCAGATGGGCGAGATCGCCGAGATTATAGTGGCGCCGACCGGCAATACGGTTTTCGGCGCGGAACTGCTGACGCGAGCCACCGCGAACCACGAACCAAACATGCCCGGGAGGATGTCGGCATGAGCGACTGCCGGACCTGTCTGTTTCACCAGACGATCACACCGAGCCCACACTGCGAGTCCGGCCAGTGGTGCCGGATGACCTGCCGGCCGGCCAGTGGTGCCGGGTGCGATTGGCACCGGACGGAAGCATGGCGGAACGAGACGCTCGCCGCGCTCCGGGAGATGTCATGAACGCCGCGATCCTCGTCTGCTCCGAGTGCTCGATCCCGTGCCTGCTCCTGCCCGGCGACGCCGCCGAGTACTGCAACCGCGGGTACACCTACGAGGACGTTCGGGCGCAGCAGGAGGCCGGCGCATGAGCGCGTGGCCCCCCGTCATCAAGGACGGCGACCCGATCCCCCCGGAAGGCGGGATCGTCATCGGCACCCCCCTCGTCAAAGCCGCCACCATCGCGCGGCAGATCCGCGAGGAGAACGCCCGGCACGAGCGCCTGATCACAGAGCTGCAGGACGAGTACGACACGATCCTCGGGACCGCGATCGACCTCGGCCACCTCGAGGAGGCGCACCCGTTCGGCACCTACCGGATCGCGACGAAGACCACGCCGGGCCGGCGCTCGCTCGACGAGGCCGCGTTCAAGCAACTCTTCCCCGACCTCTGCGAGACGGTGGTCAAAGTGCCGACCATCGCGAAGGCGGAGAAGGCGCTGAGCGCGGCATCGTTCGCCCTGGTCGTCAAGGCCGGTGAGGCGAAGGTCAGCCGGGAACTCGTCTTCGAGCCGGCCCCGCTGCCGTTCGCAGAGGAGTGCGAGCCATGAGCGACGCGCACCCGACCGAAGGCGAGGTCGCCGGCGCGGCCGTCCGCCTCTACAACGTCGCGATCAACTACGCGATCGACCACCCCGGCACCCCGCTCGGACAGGCCCGCGACTACTGGGATCCCGAGCTCTGGGACATCGCCGAGCGGCTGATGGTCCTGGTCGGGGAGAAGGTGCTGCCATGAGCCTCACCTATCAGACGCTCGATGGCGAGACCGTCGATCGCGCCGAAGTCGCGATGGAGCGGCTTCGGACGTTCTGCCCGCCCGAAGGCTATTACGTGGCCTTCTCCGGCGGCAAGGACTCGATCGTGACGCTCGATCTCGTGCGGCGCTCCGGCGTCAAGCACGACGCCCATTTCAACCTGACGACCGTTGACCCGCCCGAGGTCGTCCGGTTCATCCGCGAGCACTACCCAGACGTCGGGTTCAACCGGCCCCGGATCTCGATGTTCGGGCTGATCGTCAAAAAGCGGATGCCGCCGACGCGCCTGATCCGGTACTGCTGCGCCGAACTCAAGGA
>ENA-UOOK01004486-UOOK01004486.1-fermentation-metagenome-genome-assembly--contig:-NODE-4486-length-14905-cov-6.152862_pt1 | contig 14905 bp, 18 predicted proteins | sample MGYA00245777_ERZ724023 | MGnify/ENA primary metagenome ERZ724023 (study PRJEB28704, sample SAMN03018312) | fermentation metagenome | biome: anthropogenic terrestrial biome; feature: soil; material...
AATCTTCTGCCCTTTTTTTCATCACTCCGAATTAAATTCTTTTGAAATTACCTCAACCATTATATTTCAGCAAATAGTCTGTAAACCGACCAAGTAAAAGTCTTATTTGTTGTCATCGTAAGTTGAAATGTACCTGGTAAGATTGTGCCTACACGTCTTGCCGGGCGCTTCTTTGCATGATGACAACAGGTTCTTGGTCGGACCTACAGACTTAGTGTTCAGAAGCGTTCGGTTTTTTACAGAAAGCTTTCAAGCGCTGCTGGGGTTCGCCACGAAAAGCTGGGGATCGGCAGATGACTGACAAATAAAATCCATATGTTTCGGTAATAATACACATGCTAGTGAACATGGATTCATTGATATAATGAATTCTTGTCCCTTTCATATCAAATTTGTCTTTCCAATTTTTTGATCTGCATTTATTATGTTTCCACTTGCCGTAATTTCATAAGTTTTCAAGTTCTTCGTCGATAGGACATGATCGTGCCTTCATCGGTCCTTGATCATAAATTTTAACAGCCGCGAATTTCAGCATAACAACTGAATATTGCGGCTGTTTTGTTTTTGTTGTAAGACACTAAAAAAGTATCTTTGGCCTAATTTATGAAATAATTATGCAATGGGAGACACTGGGATGCAATTTGTCTATCGTGGAGGCCGGTAACTCGGAGTTCGCAAAGCATTTGGGAAAAACACCACGATGGAAGTTTTTGAATCTGATTACAGCCATTATCGTTGAAAATGGCTTGACAAGGTCAGCCGTCTTCTATCATCATACGTAAAAAACTATTGAAACAGGAAAGCATATGAAGGTCCATCCGTATATAAAATCGTTAAAAGCAAAGTTTCCAACCGAATTACAAACCTTGAAGGTTTATCTGACCGTCCTGGCTGTTCTGCTGTTGATGCTGGCTGCCGAGTTCGTTACTCTATACGCTGCCGGCGTCAATACGACGATCGGGAATCCATTTCTCCAAGCCTTGCCGCTTTATCTGGCGCTTTCCGCTCCGGTATTATTTCTCGGCAAATGGGGAAACCGGGTGTATCTGCCGGTTCTGATACTGCCGGTTTTCCTCATAACGGCCTGCGGCAGTTTAGTAAGCAGCAGTTTTCATATGCAGATAGACGGCGATATCATCCTCGTCGTCCTGTCCTCGTCTTTACAGGAAACCCAGGAATTCATAAATACTTTTTACGGCGTCAAGCCGATTCTGATTTTGCTTTCATTGGCGGCGCTAACCGGATATTTGCTTTATTGGCTCTTTCGGCAACCAATGAAACGCACCTGCTATACGGTAATCCTGGGCGTGCTGCTGCTGCTTCCCTATTCCATCAGTTGTACTCGTTATATCGTCATGGGAAAAGCGAAACGTTGTTTTGACCGGGTATTATGCACCCGTATCATTTCGGAATACTTTATTTTCAAGAAAGAATTTGGCGTACTCAAGGATATTGCCGAAAATCCGGAATTGCCCGCCGGTATCCGCCTGAAATCCCCGGACGCCGCCAATATTCTGGGCGTTATCGTGATCGGAGAATCGGCAAATCGCAACCACATGGGCATTTATGGATATTCCAGGACGACCGATCCGGAAATCAGGAAAGCGGTTCCGCCGGTTTTACCTTTTGATGACGTCATCAGCGCGTATGCTTCGACGACGTGGGCAATCCGCTATCTTTTCACCATGAGTGAAATTGGACCGGCGCGCCAGGATTCCAAATGTTCCCTGGTTGATATTTTGAAGGCGGGCGGCTACCGGATCGACATGGTATCCAACCAATATCGCTGGGGTGAATATGACGGACCAATCAACCTGATCTTTACGCATGTGGATTCCAGGAAATATCTCCAGGAAAAAACGCCGAAAGCCCTGGATGACGCCCTGCTTGCGGAAATGCATGAACTTTCAGGAAAATCGGCTGGGCCAAGCCTCATTATTCTCCACCTGATGGGCAGCCATGTCGGTTATGACTCCCGTTATCCCGCGGATTGGGGCCCATTCACCGGAGTATTTGATGAAGCGAACCGGCATTTGGCCCCGGAATATGCGAAAATTCTGAACGAGTATGACAATTCGATCGCCTTTACGGACTGTTTGCTGGCCGGCGTCATCGCCGAATTGGGAAAACAGGACCGCCCGACCTTTCTGCTCTACGTATCCGATCATGGCGAGGTCATCGAGGATGGGCGAACAGTACGCCGTTCCGGGAAAAGCCGGGTTCCGGATGCGTACGAGATTCCGTTCATCGTATGGATGTCCCATGAATACCGGAAAACCTTTCCGGTATTCGTCCGGGAAGCGAAAAAGAATCTGCATAAGCCATTGCAAACCGATAAAGCCTTTTGGGGAATAGCGGCGCTTGCCCAATTAACCTGGAATGATTTCCCGGAGGAAAAGAATTTCTTTTCAAGCCGGTATCAACCGCAAGAGCGTTCTATTTCCGATATAAGGTACGAAAAACGGAACATCCAATCAAGATCACAATAATCTCCATTACCAACCAATTCGAGGTATGAAAAAATGTGCGAAATCGCGGTCATCATCGCAACTTACAATCGCAAAGACATGTTGAAGAAAGCCTTGTTGGCTTACAATCATCAAACCTTCCGGGACTTTGAAGTCATCATCGCTTCGGACGGCTCCGGCGACGGCACTTCCGAAATGGTTTCCGAGCTGAAATCCTCGTTGCGTTATCCCGTTTCCCTTCTCTGGCAGGAAGACCGGGGGTTCCGTAAATGCCGGATCGTCAATCAAGCCATTTTGTCCACCCGATCCCCCTGGATCGTTTTTACCGACGACGATATGGTTCCTCCGCCGTTCTACCTGGAGAAACACCGCAAAAAACTCGCGCCCTCGACGCTGGTGTTTGCCAAATATCTTCCGGTTTTCGTCGGCGATCCGCTTTTCGAGGAAGAAAATATCGTTAATTTGAACTATATGAAACGCTTCAAGCTGTCCGATCTCTTCCATTTATTGTATTGGAAATGGAAATATCATCTCTATTTTTGGAACCATCATCCAACCCGCCCGAAATTGAACGGCGGCAATTTTTCGGTGGATCGGAGCTCCCTGCTGGCAATCAACGGATTGGACAATGATTTTTCCGGCTGGGGATATGAAGACGACGACCTGCGGCGCCGTTTACTGAAAAGCGGGGCTAGCCGGAAAGAGTGCGTCCTGGGCGGATGGGTTTTTAATCTCGGCTATGAAACAAAGGCTAAAACCACCACCGACGATTCCAGAGCCCGTTATAATAAATCACTGGCCTATGATGAATCCAGGCCTGTTTTCTGTAGCAATGGGCTTTCCTCACTCATTTTCCGGGCAGACCGTGAACGGAATTAAAATAAGGAAATTAAAGAAATCAATGAAAAATAAAAATAGACCAAAACATTTGACGGTTTGGATTACAACGTGGCTTCTGGTGATTGCGGCTGCGGTCGCTTTCCTGGCCGTCGTCAAAAATAACAAAAATGAAACCCGGTCAATCCTATCCGAATTTTTCCGTACCATTGTCTTTTTGGATGATTGACTGAGATGATTTATGAGTAAAATATTTCAGATGGAAATGAAATACCAATCGCCTTCCGGATCGGCACGCTGATCGAACGCTGCCGCAGCCGCGGCGCCGAAACGATCCTGAAGCTTCGCCCGGACGCCGTTCTCTGCGGCAATGACCGTTCGGCCATCGGACTGGAACGGGCCCTGCTGCCGCGCGGCATCCGGATTCCCGGCGACATCATGATCGCGGGCGCCGACAATATCGAACTGGCCGAATATTGTCCGGTGCCGTTGACCACTTACGACCAGATGGCTTACGCCAGCGGAGAAGCCTGCGCCGCCATGATCCTCCGTTTCCCGGACCGCCAGGCTCCGCGGGGTTCCGTCTGCATCCCCCCCGAACTGCACGTCCGGGATTCGGCCTGAACCCATCACGGAGACACCGTCAGGGAAGCAGTTTGAATGCTTTGATCAGGTCGGCGATCTGGGCGTCGCTGATCGGCTTCATACCGCCGAGATTGCGGGCGCTGAGCGTCGCTTTGGCGCTGTATTCGGCCACTTCCATCCGGTCGAACGCTTCAAGCAAGGTACGGCCGCTGGAAATCATGCAGTCGTTTTCAATCAGGATCACCGGATAGCGCGGCGACAGGGTCGAAGTGATTTTTTCGCATTCGCGGAACTGCGTGCCGAACGGGAACGACGGCATTTCGCGCAGCAGGATGTAGCTCTCGGGAATCACCCGCGGGTCGAAATCCTCGTGCGCCACGGCGTATCCCATCAGGTGCGGCGGATGCGCCAGGATCAGGGAATTGATCTCGGGCTGGGCGTCGAAGATCGCTTTGATCAGCCAGGCCGCGCGGCTCAGGCGGCGGCCGGATTCGTAACGCTGGCCTTTGACCAGCACCAGGTCTTCCGGCTGAATCGTGCCGCGGTCGATGCGGCGCGGCGTGACCAGGATGCGCTCCGCATCCACCCGCACCGCGAAGGTGCCTTCGGTACTGGTGAAAAGCATCTGGCTGTAAGCGCGCCGGATCAGCAGCGCCATCTGGTAACGCAGTTCCATTTCGTCGCTGGAGCGGATTTCCGGGTCAAACGGACGGAAATCGCTGTTGCGGTCGAGCTGGCTGAACTCGATGTCGGTTTCGGAGAGGTAACGGGGCTCGCCGAGCTGGGAGGCGCGGTTGATCAGCCGGGCGCAAAAGTCCAGCGTTTCGAAACGGTGAAACGCTTCTTCGAGCGTGACGCCCGCCGTACAGGCGCCGTGATTTTCCAGCAGGATCGTCGAATGCCCCGCGGCGAACGCCGCCGCGACGTTTTTGCCGAGCTCCTTGCTGCCGGGGACTTCATAGGGGGCATAACCCACGGTGCCGCAGGAAACTTTGACATCCGGATGAACGAACGTATTCGGGATTTTGCCCGCCACGCTGAACGACACCAGCGCCGGCGGATGCGCGTGCAGGATCGCCTTCACGTCCGGGCGGATTTTGTAAATGGCGGAGTGAAAAGGAAATTCACTGGACGGTTTGTGCCGCCCTTCGATCGAGCCGTCCGGCTTGACGCAGACGATGTCTTCGCGTTGGAGCGTGCCTTTGTCGACGCCGCCGGGGCTGATCCAGAGATTGCCGTCGGAATCGAGAATGGAGAGGTTGCCGCCGCTGGTGGTGGTCATGCCGTAACCGTAAATACGCTGCATGATGTCGACGATCTGATCGCGGGGATGGATTAAATAATTCTTGCTCATAACAGGCTCCTTGAAACGAAGATGATTGACCGGTCCTGATCCGGAATCCGGGTAATATACACCGGAATCCGGGTTCGGGCAATCGTCAAAAGATATTTTTTTATCGATTTCTTTTTGCCGCCCGCCGTTCCCTCCATAATCTCATGCCGTGCCCGGTTTTATTCAGGATGCGGAACGGATTTGCCCGCACCTCTGATCCCGCAGAAAAAACGAATCATCGCCGACATTTTTTCACTGTCCGTATTGAAAAATCGTAAATTGCTGATAGATTACTCCTTTCATATAAGGAAGACAGGTTTATTTATGAAAAGCGACAATCTGAATATCTTAAGCATATCGCCGCTGCCGTCGCCGGACGAAATCAAATCCCAGCTGCCGATGTCCCTGGCCTCGGTGGACCATGTGGTGCGGGCGCGACAGCAGATCATGAACATCCTGGACGGCAATGATCCGCGGTTGATGATCATCGTCGGCCCGTGCTCCATCCATGACAGCGACTCGGCCATCGAGTATGCACAGCGCCTGAAAGCGCTTCATGAAGAAGTCCAGGACAAACTGATGCTGATCATGCGGGTCTATTTCGAGAAACCCCGGACCACCGTCGGCTGGAAGGGCCTGATCTACGACCCCGATATCAACGGGGCTTACAACATCGAAAAAGGCATTTTCGCGGCGCGTTCGCTGCTCCTGAAAATCGTCGAACTGGGCCTCCCCGCCGCCACCGAAATGCTCGACCTCGTCCTGCCGCAGTACATGGCGGACGCCGTTTCCTGGGCCGCCATCGGCGCCCGGACCACCGAATCGCAAACCCATCGCCAGCTCGCCAGCGGGCTCTCGATGCCGGTCGGCTTCAAGAACTCCACCGACGGGTCGGTCGAGGCGGCGCTCGACGCCATCAGCACGGCGTGTTCCTGCCACAGTTTCATCGGCGTGACCGAAGACGGCCGTTCCGGCGTCTTCCGCACGACCGGCAACCAATATGGGCACCTGGTGCTCCGCGGCGGGTCCAACGGACCGAACTACGGTGCGGAACACATCGCGTTCGTCAAAGTCGCCATGCAGAAACGCGGCCTCAGCCCGCGCATCGTCATCGACTGCAGCCACGCGAATTCGACTAAAAAATACGAATTCCAGCGCGTGGCCTTCTACGACGCCATCGCCCAGATAGCCGCCGGCGAGACTTCCATCAACGGCCTGATGCTGGAAAGCAATCTCTGCGCAGGCCAGCAGCAAATCATCCCCGGCGTGTTCCCCCTGCCCGGCGTATCGATCACCGACGCCTGCATCGGCTGGGACGAAACCCGCGACCTGATCCTGGGAGCCTACGAGCGACTGCAAAACGCATCAAAATAATAAAAATCCGCCGGACAGTGTAACCTCCGGCACGGCAGGTCCGACATTATATAATGAAAGACGTCAGTGATATGGAAATCATCGCCAGAGTCACCGAAGGCGAAATTGATATGTTCGAGCTGCTGGTCGAACGGTACAGTCCGCTGGTTTTCGCCATTGCGGGCAAACGGGTTCCGCCGCAGGACGCGGCGTATGTGGCGCAGACGGCGTTCGTCGCGGCATGGCGGTCGCTGCCGGATTATAAGGGGCGCAGGCCGTTCGGCAACTGGCTGTCGGTCATCGCCATGCGAAGTTGCTGCGACTACTGGCGGCAGCGCGGAGCGGCGAAGAACCAGACGGTCGGCGCCCCGGCGGGCATCGACATGCAGGATTTCCTGGAGCATGCCGGCGCGGAACGGTCCGTCAGCGGGCACGAAAGCGAAACCCGCCGCGCGGACGCCGCCGAACTGGTTAACTGGTTGCTGGAGCAACTGAAACCGGAGGACCGGCTTTTGATGGACATGGTGTATTTGCAGAGGCGTCCGCTGAAGGAAGCGGCGGAAGCCCTGGACTGGAGCATAGCGAAAACCAAAATCAGGGCGATGCGGGCCCGTCACCGGATGCGCCTGCTGATTGCCGGGATGGATAAGTCATGAAAAAGAACAGAACGATTCAAATCGAAAACGCCCTCCAGAGCGCTTTTCTGGCCGATTCTCCGCTTCTGTCCGAACCACCGCGCTGGCGGGGCGATACCATGCGGGCCGTTTTCAACGCCGCCGCGGCGGAAGAACGGAACCACGGGTTCCGGCTGTTTTCCCGCCGTCAGGAACGGGTTCTCTGGCGGAGCGCCTGGGCCGCATTGGCCGCCGTAACCCTGATCTGTACGGTTTACTTCAGCCTGAACAATGATGCATTGGATGCCGATCTCGCCTCATTTGCAATTGTAGACCTGGAAGGTTATTGATGAAAAATTTGTTCCATTCACGCAAAATCGTCACGGCGGCAATTCTCATCCCGCTGGCGGGCATTGTCCTCGGCGTCGTCCTGGGCTGGGCGGCATGCGACTATTTTCACTACCACAAATACGACGATTTCCGCACCCATCTGCAAAAAAAATTCAACTCCCGGCTCCACCTGACCGCCGAACAGCAGCGGCAGCTCGCCCCGATCCTCGACAAATGGCTCGAAACCTACCGCGAAACCCGCCAGCGGCATATTGATGACATCCTGCGGAACCTGACGGTCCAATACGCCGAGCTCCGGCCAATCCTTACCGCGGAACAAATCGAACTGTTGAACGAGCTCCACGTCGAAACCGTTCAGAAAATCAAAAATAAAATGCGGTGATGCCTTATGTATAAAATCTTTTTGTTCTCCTTCATCGCCCTGTTTTTGAACGGCTGTTCGTTTGTCCAAAGCGTCCGCGGCCTGCCGCCGCGCGAAACCCGGGAACCGGAAGCCGTCCAGCCGAAAGATGAAAAACCGCATACCCCGGCGGATTCAGCCAACCAACCGCTGAAGGCGGACCCCGCTCCGGCTCCGGCGTCGCAATCCGCGCCGAAAGGCGAAGCCGCCGCCCAGTCGTTGAAAGTCGATCCGGGCTTCGACGGCATCAACAGCAACAGCAGCCAGGCGGAATACGACACCCTGCTGGCCCGCAAGAAACGGAACGTTTTTTCGTTGAAAGGCGAGGATAAACCCATCCGTTCGATCCGCGGCAATAATGCGGTCGAATCCGAAGAGCTGAACAAAATCTACGACGACCTTGACAACGACCGCAAATCCGGTTCCGGCGTCTTTAAGTTTTATTAAAAGCGGAATTTTTCCCGGTTTCGCCCGGCGGGCGACCAGCGCTGTCCGCGCGCTGGACCGCGTGCGGCAACGTGCCGCCACGGGCATTCCTTGAGAAAAAGCCCGGATTTTCTCTGAATTTCAACGTTTTTTCCTGCCGTCAAGGGTTGTAAAATCCTGCCGCCGGAGTATATTAATGCCTTTTAAGACCGGAGCGCCCCATAGCCTGAGGCTGCCCGGAACAAACAAACCAGATGGAATCTTCCGAAAACAAGGAAAAGATTTCGCAACCGACAAAGGAGATTGTCATGGCTAAAATCACGATTCAGGACCTGTTGGAAGCCGGATGTCATTTCGGACACCAGACCAAACGCTGGAACCCCAAGATGAAGCATTTCGTCTACGGCACCAAAAACGGAATCTCAATCATCGACCTCACCAAAACCATGTTCCAGATTAACGATGCCTGCAATTTCCTGCAGAAAATTGTCGGTCGCGGCGGCGATATCCTGTTTGTCGGCACCAAGCGCCAGGCCCAGGAAGTCATCCGTGAAGCGGCGGAAGCCACCGGCATGTATTACGTGTCCGAACGCTGGCTCGGCGGCACCCTGACCAACAACGTCACCATCCGCAAAAGCATCGCCCGCATGGCCGAAATTGACAAGACCGTCGGCAGCGAAGAAGGCAGCAGCCTGAAGAAAAAAGAGCTCTCCCAGCTCTCCCGCAAGAATGAAAAACTGCACCGCGACCTCGACGGCATCGTCGAAATGAAGAAACTCCCGGCCGCCATGGTCGTGGTGGACGTCTGCAACGACGACATCGCGGTCCGCGAAGCCCGCAAACTCCGGATTCCGATCGTGGCCATCGTCGATACCAACGGCAACCCCGAACTGGTTGACTACCCGGTCGCCGCCAACGACGACGCCGTCAAATCGATCAAACTGATCATGGACCTGTTCGTCGATTCGATCAAGATCGCGGCCGAAATCAATAAGAAGCGCGTGGAAGAAGACCGCATCGCCAAGGAAGCCGAACGCCAGGCCCGCAAGGAAAAAGAAACGGAAGAAGGCGCAACCGCCGAAACCGATGATAAAAAGCTCCGTCGCCGCGCTCCGCGCAAAGAAGGCGAAGCCCGCACCGGCGCCCGCCGCGCGGTAAAGAGCAATGAAGAAGCCCCGAGGGCCAAAGCTGTTGAAGCGGCCCCGAAGGCTGAAGCTGTTGAAGTTGCCCCGAAGGCCGAAGAAGCCCCGAAAGCTGAATAACTCAACCATCAGGAGATCCCAAGATGATTAACATTACCGCTGAACTAGTCAAGAGCCTGCGCGACAAAACCGGCGCCGGCATGATGGAATGCAAACGCGCTCTTGAAGCCGCCCTCGGCGATATTGAAAACGCGGTCGACCACCTCCGCAAATCCGGCATCCTGAAAGCCGAAAAGAAATCCGCACGCGCCACCAAAGAAGGCAAATGCGCCGCCGCCATCAAAGACGGCAAGGCCTCCATGGTTGAAATCCTCTGCGAAACGGACTTCGTTTCCAAGACCGATAAATTCCAGGATTTCGTGAAAGACATCGCCGGCAAGTCCCTGACGATTCAGGCCGACGGCTGTGTCAGCGAAAAGCTCAACGAAATCGAAAAAGAAAACCTGGTCGGCATGATCGCCATCATCGGCGAAAACATGCAGATCCGTCGTGCCGCCACCTGGATCGTCACCGGCAAGGCTGCCTCCTACATGCACGGCTCCGGCCGTATCGGCGTAATGGTTGAAGTCACCGGCATCGAAGACGAAGCCGCCCTGAACGACCTCTGCATGCACATTGCGGCGTTCAACCCGGCATTCGTCTGCCCGGCTTGCATTCCGGCCGACAAAGTCCAGCACGAGCGCGACATTGCCGCGGCTCAGCTCACCGGCAAGCCCGCCAACATGATCGACAAGATCGTCGAAGGCAAAATCAACAAATGGTACAGCGAAGTCTGTCTCGTCAACCAGCCCTGGATCCGCGACGACAAAACTTCCTTTGCCAAGCTCTATCCGAACGCCAAAGTCAAACGCTTCCTGCGTTGGGAAGTCGGCGAAGAGATCTGAGACCGATCCGATTCATTCGAAGCCTTCCGGTCATCCGGAAGGCTTTTTTTGTCTCGATTTCGCGTCATCTTTTCCATTCCCGGGTTGATTTTCGGAAAAACGGATATACCTATAATATAACAATTATCCTGAGGTTTGCATATGAGAATCATTTATTCATGGCTGGCGGCAGCCGTAATGGCGGCGGGACTCTGGGGCTGCAACACGCAACCGAAAAAAATGCCCTGCACCGATGTCGATATCCAGACTAAATTCGAACGCGAAATCTATATCCTGAAAAATACGGACCTCCCCACCGAGTCGGAAGCGAAATTCCGCGCCGCCCGTATCCTGTACCAGAATGTCGATTTCACCTTTGCCCGCGACACCAATACGCTGGTGAGCATTTTCGGCGCCCGCGACGCCCGCCGCGGCACTGTCCTTGACAACCACGCCATCGTCTATCAGTACGTCTGGAACAATGAATATATCCGTTTCGCCTTCATGGGCGTCGGCAGCGTCATCACCGGCTGCGAAATCAAGATGGACAAATACCAGAATAGTAAACCATGATTGTGTTTGACGACGCCTATTACATGCGCCGGGCGCTGAATGAAGCCCTGCAGGCCGCGGAAGAAGGAGAGGTCCCGGTCGGCGCAGTCGCCGTCCACGACGGCAAAATCATCGCCCGCGCCTGGAATCAGGTGGAGAAGCTGAAAGACGCCACCGCTCATGCCGAAATCATCGCCCTGACCCAGGCCTCGGCCATGCTCGGCGACTGGCGACTGGAGGAAGTCGATCTCTATGTGACCAAGGAACCGTGCGCCATGTGCGCGGGAGCGCTGGTCAACTGCCGTCTCCGGCGTTTGATCTTCGGCATGGCGGACCCTCGTTGCGGGGGGGCTGGTTCCGCCCTGAACATCACCGGGTTCCCCGGCATGCTGCATCAGGTCCAGGTCACTTCCGGCGTACTCGAAGACGAGTGCAAAGAACTGATGCAGGAGTTTTTCAAGAAAGTCCGCCAGCGCCCGAAAAAGAAAATCTGACCTCTTGCCACCATTTCATAAGTCCGGATGCAAAGCATCCCCGCACCGGGTCGTACCCGGGCGAGGTGCAGCGGCGAAACGCTGCCCGCTCATAGAGCGGAACCACGTTGTTTCGCCCGGCGGGCGACCAGCGCGGTCCGTGCGCTGGACTGCGGGCGGCAACGTGCCGCCGCGATATTCTTTGCGAATCACCCCGGCCGGGTTCTACATCGAAATCGGGCAAACCCGCTTGCTGCTGCCGATTATCAAAGCCGCGACCAATCCCAGCCGGGATTCTCAAATCCGGGCAAACATGGCGCTGCAAAATCTGCTGGTTCAACTATATTTCACCCGTCAACAACAGATGGAAAATCCGCATCACCGCGCGCTGGAAGCGCTGATTGCTCATCTGTCCAAACATCCGGAAAGATGGATGACAGTGGAAGATATGTCGGCAATGGTCAAGCTCAGTATGAATCAATTTATCCGGGTTTTCACGGCGCATACCGGATTGACGCCGAAAAAATATCTGGATGAACTGAAAATCAAACACGCAGCGGCGGCGTTGCGTAATCCGGGCCGTACCGTGGGGCAGATCGCGGAATATTTCGGCTATCGCGATCAGTTCCATTTCAGTAAGCGCTTCAAGAAATTGACGGGAATGTCGCCCGCCGAATATCGCCGGAAAATCTTATAAGCCAACAGCGAAAAACATCGATATGATCGGCTCGATGAACCGGGGTAAAATATTCATGCCGAAATGCATCGGGCTGAACCCCTATTTTATCTTTGACAAATCGGAACTTTGAGGGTTGAATTTCCGGAAAAGATGAGTACATTTTCCTTCATGGAATTTACGCAAATTTACGCTGCTTTACGCAACATCATGAAAGGAGTATTCGCAGATGGGAAAACTTTTCGGCACTGACGGGGTCCGCGGCAAGGCAAACGTCTACCCAATCACCCCCGATATGGCAATGAATATCGGACGCGCCACCGCCAGCATCCTCGGCGCCGGGCGGCGTTCCGGGCTGAAAGCCGTGGTCGGCAAGGACACCCGGCTCTCCGGCTATATGCTCGAATCCGCCTTGACCAGCGGGCTCCTCAGCATCGGCATGGACGTGCTGGAAGTCGGCCCCATGCCGACTCCGGCGGTAGCCCACCTGATCAAATCGATGGGGGCCGCGTGCGGTTTCATGATCACCGCGTCGCATAACCCCGCCCACGACAACGGCATCAAAATCTTCGGCGGCGACGGCTTCAAGCTGCCCGACGCCGTCGAGGAGCAAATCGAAGAACTGGTCCTGAGCCAGGATTATTCGAAAATGAACGCCCTGCCCGAAATCATCGGCCGTGCCTCCCGTATCGACGACGCCCGCGGCCGCTACATCGAATTCGCCAAAAGCTCGATCCGGAACCACAGCCTGAAAGGATTGCGGATCGTCCTGGACTGCGCCAACGGCGCCGCCTATTCGATTGCGCCGCTGATCTTCCGGGAACTCGGCGCCGAGGTCATCGTCACCTCCAACATGCCGAACGGCTTGAACATCAATGACAAATGCGGGGCCACCTGCATCGCTCACGCCTCGGAACTGGTCCGCGCCTACAAAGCCGACGTCGGCATTTCGCTTGACGGCGACGCCGACCGGGTAATCTTCTGCGACGCCGACGGTAATGAAGTCAACGGCGACCGCATCATCGGCCTATGCGCGCTCGACCTGATGGAACGCGGCTGTCTGGCGGGCAATACCGTCGTCATCACCAATATGAGCAACCTCGGGCTCCACGAAGCCATGGCCAAAGCCGGTATCCGGATCGAGGAGACCCAGGTGGGCGACCGTTATGTGCTCGAGCGCATGCGCCAGGGCAATTTCAATCTCGGAGGCGAACAGTCCGGGCACGTGATTTTCATGGACTACGCCAGCACCGGCGACGGCATCATCACCGCGCTCCATGTGCTGAAAATCATGATGACCCGCGGCAAAAAACTCAGCGAATTGGCCGCATTCATGGAAGAATTTCCTCAAGTGCTGAAAAGCATCCCGGTACGGGAGAAAAAGCCGCTCTCCGAAGTCCCCGCCCTGCTCCGTGTCATCGCCGATTGCGAAGCCGCTCTCCACGGCACCGGACGCACCATCGTCCGCTACTCCGGTACCGAGCCCAAAATCCGGGTGCTGGTGGAAGCCCGAACGCAGGAACAAGTTGACCTCTGGGCAGACCGGATCGTACAAGTGATCAAGCTGGAATTATGCTGAATGCGAAGCACGGTTTCGACAAGTTGGAAAAAATCCCCGTCATCCGCGCATCATTTCTTGAAATGCCCGTCTTCCGTGCTAATTTAACTGCATGGAACGAATGTTGTACAGAGGAGGTGTTGAATGAATGTTGAAGTAATTGACATCGGCGCGCCGATGACCATGCAGCCGCTGAGCTGCGAGCGCCGGATTGTGGATATTCCGGTGGCGGGAGTGCCCATCGGCGACCAGTTGCGCTGGTTGTTCGGGGACAGCAGTTCAAGTACCGCGGGAGAGCTCAAAATCCGCGGCGACCTCTGGCCGTCCCCCGAGCTGGCGTTGAAAATCAGGACCACTCACGGCAACCTCAAAGTCCTCAACGCCGAAGGGCAACTGATGCTCCACCTCATCCACAACGATTCGGACAAGTGCGAGGAAATTGAGCTCGACGCCAAATCAATTGAGCTGAAATACCCCTGGAACATCCTCGAAGTAAACGAACGCATCATCGACGGCATCGCCAAAAACCGGATCGACGGCACCGTCCATCCAAACGCGGTCATTGACGGCATCGTCTGGGTGGGGCGCGGCTCTCTGCTGCTGCCCGGTGTTTACATCGAGGGCAAAGTCATCATCGGGGAAAATTGTAAAATCGGCCCCAACTGCTACATCCGCGGCAACACCTATATCGGCGACAATTGCCGCATCGGCCAGGCGGTGGAAATCAAAAACAGCCTGCTGATGCGCAAGGTCAGCGCCGGTCACCTCAGTTACCTCGGGGATTCTGTGGTCGCGGAAAACACCAACCTCGGAGCAGGCACCATCACCGCCAACCTCCGGCACGACGGGACCAATCACCGTTCCATGGTTCAAGGCGGCCTGATCGACTCCGGACGGCGCAAATTCGGGGCCATTATCGGTTCGCATGTTCATACCGGTATCCACACCACCATTTATCCGGGGCGGAAAATCTGGCCCGGTATCTCCACGCTGCCCGGCGACATTATCCGCAAAGACCTCGTCACCCCCTGATGTTTGGTAAACAGGATGGCGGAACGGCTGAAAATCAGTTGCGTTCCGCTGTTCCGTCGGTATTATTTGAGTATTTCGACGCTTTTTTGAGGCGAAATTCAATAAACTAACATTTTTCTAACATTTCGTTAATGTCCCAAATTTTGTGATGGGACGTGTTGCTTGACAAAGTTGCATCTGCC
>ENA-UOOK01004488-UOOK01004488.1-fermentation-metagenome-genome-assembly--contig:-NODE-4488-length-14904-cov-5.027207_pt1 | contig 14904 bp, 16 predicted proteins | sample MGYA00245777_ERZ724023 | MGnify/ENA primary metagenome ERZ724023 (study PRJEB28704, sample SAMN03018312) | fermentation metagenome | biome: anthropogenic terrestrial biome; feature: soil; material...
AACTAATAGCTGAACGCTGAGTGCTTTTTCATGGTTCGAAATAGGGTGCAGGTTTTTCATGCAGCACATCTTCACGAATGGAATGTAGTTTGAGTAATAGCTTCTTCGTTGCTTCCACATCGAGGCGTTGCGTATTGTGTGAGGTGTATTCTTCAACCTGGGATACTTTGGATTCACCTTCGGTGAAGAATTTGCTGTAGTTCAGGTCGCGCGTATCAGCCGGTACCCGGTAGTAATTTTGAAGATCTTCGGCCTTGGCCATCTCTTCGCGGTTCACCAGTGTTTCATAAAGTTTTTCGCCGTGCCGGGTACCAATGGTTTTAACCGGCACATCCGATTTATACAATTCTTTTAGTGCCAGGGCCAGGTCGGCAATGGTGGAAGCCGGTGATTTCTGAACAAAGATGTCACCGTTACTGCCATGTTCGAAAGCAAACAATACCAGTTCCACGGCATCCTCAAGGGTCATCATGAAGCGCGTCATGTTGGGGTCGGTGATGGTGATGGGCTGGTTGTTTTTGATCTGGTTTACAAACAGGGGGATGACGGATCCGCGTGATGCCATGACATTGCCATAGCGGGTGCCGCAAAAGGTGATACCGCTGCCGTTCAGTTGCCGTGACTTGGCAACCATGCCCTTTTCCCTGAGTGCTTTTGACATGCCCATGGCATTGATGGGATAGGCCGCCTTGTCGGTGGACAGGCAGATGACCTTCTTCACCCCTGCATTGATGCAGGCCGTCAGCACGTTGTCAGTACCGATGACATTGGTCTTCACCGCTTCCATGGGAAAGAATTCACAGGAGGGAACCTGTTTCAGCGCCGCTGCACTGAAGACAAAGTCAACACCATTGAGTGCATCGCGGATGCTGCGATAGTCGCGCACATCCCCGATGTAGTACTTGATCTTGTCGTTCTTGTAGAAGTGGCGCATATCGTCCTGCTTCTTCTCGTCGCGGCTGAAGATGCGGATCTCTGCAATATCGGTATTCAGGAAGCGCTCGAGTACGGCATTGCCGAAGGAGCCCGTGCCGCCGGTGATGAGGATGGTTTTGCTAGTAAAACTCATATTCTTATTTCACCCTTATTACTTTTTTCCCAATAAATTGAATAAATTCATCTGTATATTTTTTGTTGAATAGAAGAGCCAATTTCAAAATGGCCAATCAGCTTATAAATATGCATCCAGCTCTGTATGATAATGCAATTACATCCAGTCCAGGTTATTGAATAGCCAAGCAATGAAAACTCCAATGCCTCACAAAAGCTTGTTTTTCCGCTTCCATTTGGGCCCACGACCGCCGTGATCCCATCATGAAAGGTTAAAACCGTCTTTTCCGGAAAAGTTTTAAATCCCTGTATTTCCAAAGATTTTAAAAGCAATCAGTTCACCTCCTGCGGAAGAATTTTTACATGATACCCTAAAGCGGCCAGTTTTCTAATATTTTCATGGTTCTGTCCAATTGCCTGTGAAATCCGTCGCTTTGGGACATGGAAAACAAACGAATCCTCTTTTTTTTCCTGCAGATTTCTACAAAAATATCGATACCAGCGAAGGCTCTCACAGCGCTCTCGAAAAGCCGGATGATAAGGCCCTGCTACTAATTTGTCTTTGAGCTCCGGCGAATCATGAAGTCCTAAACGAATGACACGAATCTTTTGCTCCTCAAAAAAATCCAGAAGATCAGCGCAAAGCTCCAGGCTCTCTTCCAGAGAGGGCGGGCAATAAGAACCCTCCCGATACCATTTCTCCATCTCGGTTCCCTCTAATGTCAAAGCCGGATAGATGCGTACCTCCGAAGGAGAAAGTTCAGAAAAGGCCCTCGCTGTTTTTCTTGCCCCCTCGGCTGTATCCCCCGGAAGCCCTGTCATCATCTGCAGTCCCAGTGAAATATTTTCCTCATGGATCATCTCTGAAGCTTTTCTAACCTGTTCTGCTGTATGCCCCCGGCCATTTTGAAGAAGAACACGATCATCCATACTCTGCGCGCCCAACTCGATCGTGGTAACGCCATATGTCAAAAGGGTCTTCAAAATCTCCGGGGAAATACAATCCGGTCTTGTAGAACAACGGATTCCACGAAATTGGCCGTTTTTTACAAAAGGCCACGCTGCTTCCAAAAGACAAATCATCTCTTTCTCGGGCAACGCTGTAAAACTGCCCCCAAAGAAGGCAATTTCCGTTTTCGCTGCACGGTCTCTGAGACTTTCTAATGCAATGTTTGCCGCATTTTTTACTTCTTCCGGAGTCAGCATTTTCTGCTGTCCGGTAATCACACGTTGATCGCAAAAGCTGCATCGATGCGGACAACCGAAATTTGGGACAAACAGTCCGACCGTCGCACTCAATATCCCATCAGCTCCAGCGCTTCCCGCGCTGCCTGCTGCTCCGCTTCTTTTTTGCTGCGTCCGCCGCCTTTTCCAATCACATTGGAGTTTAGGTGGACTTCCACCATAAAATGTTTATCATGATCGGGACCGGATTCGCCGGTAAGAAGATAGGAAAGTGTCTCTCCGGGATTTTTCTGGATGATCTCCTGCAATTTTGTCTTATAATCCTTAAACGGCGCCTTTTGATGCAAAGTTTTTAAAGCCGGCAGCACAAATCGAAGAATAAACTCGCTTGCACAAGCTAGTCCGCCATCCAAATAGATTGCAGCTGTAATTGACTCAAATGCATCCGCTAAGATAGAAGAACGAGTACGCCCGCCGCTATTTTGTTCTCCGTGGCTCAAATAAAGATATTTTCCAACTTCCATCTCCTGAGAAAATCCACAGCAAGCTTTTTCACAGACCAAAGTCGCTCTGGTTTTTGTCAGATGGCCTTCAGGCCAATCCGGAAAATGTTTGTAAAGATAATCCGCTACTACAAAGCCCAGTACGCTGTCCCCCAAAAATTCAAGACGTTCATTGCTCCCTAGCGGTGCCTTTGTTTCATTTGCAAAAGAGGAATGAATCAATGCGTTTTTGAGTAATGCCGGATTATGAAAGGAATACCCGATCGCTTTCTCTAATTCTTCCAGTTCTTTCATACTGTTTCATGCTTCCCTTCCTTTACATCCGAGTTTTCTTTTTTCATAGAAGTAATACTTTTTGTAATCTCAGAAACAATGTTTCCTTCTACATACGCTTTTGTAAGACGAAGTGCATTATAAAAAGTCTTTGCCTTAGAACTTCCGTGTGCTTTGAATACCGGTTTTGCACATCCCATTAAAGGAGCTCCTCCATATTCATTATAATCCATTGCTTTCTTGAGTCCCTTTAGATCACTTAGTATTAGTCCTGCTGCCAATTTTGTCTTCAAATTCTTTTTGAGTACCTCTTTGAGCTTCCCCATTACCATCATGGCAGTACCCTCATAAGTCTTTAAAAACACGTTGCCGGAAAAGCCATCTGCTACCAAAACATCGCACGCATGACCGTTAACACTGCGGGCTTCCACATTGCCCACAAAATTGAGATTTGAATTTTTGAGCAACACATAGGTCTCTTGCTGCAAAGAAGAGCCTTTATGCTCTTCTGTCCCTACATTTAAAAGGCCGACCGTTGGATTTTCGATCTGCATCACTTTCTTCATATAGAGTGCGCCCATCAGGCCAAACTGATACAGCATTTCCGGTTTGCAATCTGCATTTGCCCCGCCGTCCATCAACATAAAGCAGCCTTTGCCATCTGGAATAACCGGCGCAAATCCAATCCGCTTAATTCCATGGATTCGTTTGACAAGAAAAGTCGCTCCAACCGTAAGTGCGCCACTATTGCCGGCAGAAACAAAAGCATCTCCTTTTCCTTCTGCCAAAGCGCACAACCCAACTGCCATGGAAGAATTCTTCCACTTTTTCAGGATTTCAGTCCCCGGATCCTCCATGGGCATGATATCCGGACAATCCAGGATTTCCATATGGGATAGGTTCATGCCATTTTCTTTTGCTGTTTTTTTGATAATATCCGCTTTTCCCGTTAAAAGAATGTCCACATTCAGTCCTTCTACGGCTTTTGTGGCACCCTTTAAAATTTCAAGCGGTGCATAATCCCCGCCGAAAGCATCTACGATAATCTTCATAGCTTCCCTCTTTCCCATTTTCGTCAAGCTGATTCGATCTGCTCTTTCAGTGCCTTTAATGCGCGTTGGGAAAAAGCACCGTATCGTTCTTTTTTGTCCTGTATGACTTCACTCAGCGGCGGAAGAATTCCAAAATTCGCGCCCATTGGCTGAAAATCGGCATTGCCGCCTTCTTCCACATAATGAGCAAGTGCGCCTGACATTGTAATTTTCGGCAAGATGAAAAGTGGTTTTTTCTGCTGATACCGCAGCGCATTTTTTCCTGCCAAAAGGCCGCTCATCGCAGATTCCATATAACCTTCCACACCGGTCATCTGTCCGGCAAAAAAGAGTCTTGGTTCCGTTTTCATTTGAAAAGCGGCGTTTAAATTTTTAGGAGAATTTAAAAAAGTATTTCGGTGCATCACTCCATAGCGCACAAATTCCGCCTGCTCCAGACCCGGTATCATTCCGAAAACACGTTTTTGCTCTCCAAACTTTAAGTTTGTCTGAAAGCCGACCAGATTATAAAGCGTTCCGGCAGCATCTTCTCGACGCAGCTGTACATTTGCCCATGGACGGTGTCCGGTATGAGGATCGCGCAAACCAACCGGCTTTAACGGTCCAAACCGAATAGTATCCGGTCCGCGCTGTGCCATGACTTCCACCGGCATACAGCCCTCATAAACCTTTGGATCGCGTGCATCAAATCCATGAACCGGTGCTCGTTGGGCACTTACCAACGCATTATAAAAAGCTTCATATTCCGCCTGATTCATCGGGCAGTTGAGATAATCCCCCTCTGTATTCTGATCATACCTGGAGGCCGAAAAAGTCTTTGAAAAATCGAGACTTTCCGCAGTTACAATTGGCGCAGCTGCATCAAAAAAGCGAAGGGTCCCACCGCAAAGCAAATCGATCTGTCCCGCAAGCGGTTCTGTTGTGAGAGGACCTGTTGCAATCACCGTAATTCCATCTTCCGGGATCTTCTCGACTTCTTTTTCTTCGATCTCAATGTTCGGATGATTTCGGATCGCGTTTGTCACGGCATCAGAAAATTTCTGACGGTCTACCGCTAACGCGCCACCTGCCGGAACCCTGCAGTCAAATGCAATTGGCACCAAGAGGCTCCCCATCTGCCGCATCTCTTCCTTTAAAAGGCCGGCGGCACTATTTAGCCGTGCAGCTTTTAAAGAATTGGAGCAAACAAGCTCTGCAAAATCAGAATTTTGATGTGCCGGCGTATAACGTGCCGGTTTCATCTCCACCAGATGAACTTTTTCTCCGCCCTGAGCGATCTGCCATGCTGCCTCACAGCCGGCAAGTCCCGCCCCAATCACGGTAATCATTCTTCATTCTCCTCAATGCGTTCATATCCGCAGTCCGGTGTAATGCAGTAATATTTGGGGTGTTTTCCTTTCTTTTTCAGAAGCGTTTTTCCGCAGCGTGGGCACTTCTCTTTGATAGGCTCGTCCCATGAAACAAAATCACATTTCGGATAATTGCTGCAACCATAAAAGACCCGTCCGCGTTTTGTCTTTTTCACAATGACACGTCCATCACACTTCGGGCAATCCGCACCGTTTTCCTGCACCAATTTTTTCACATTCTTGCATTCCGGATAGCCGGAGCAAGCGATAAAGCGTCCATAACGTCCAGTTTTTATGACCATCGGGCGACCACATTTTTCACAAATCAGGTCAGTCTCGTCTTCCTTTAAATGGATCTTGACTCCCTGCATCTCTTCTTTTGCTTTTTTCAGAGTCTGTTCAAAATCCCCGTAAAACTGATGCAGTGTTTCCACCCAATCGTTCTTTCCTCCCTGGACCCCGTCCAGCTCGCTCTCGACCTGTGCCGTAAATTTCACATTCACGATCTTAGGAAAGCGTTCACACATCAGCTTTGTAGTTACTTCTCCCAATTCGGTAGGCTTTAAAGCTTTGCCGTCCCGCACAACATATTCTCTGCCGGTAATTGTGCTGATAGTTGCAGCATAGGTGCTCGGACGTCCGATTCCGTTTTCTTCCAAAGCTTTAATGAGGCTCGCCTCTGTATACCTTGCAGGCGGCTGCGTAAAGTGTTGGTTCCCCTGAATTTCTTTGCAGTGAATCGGCATACCAACTTCGAGAGGCGGTAAAATGCCTGATTTTTCTTCGGATTCTTCGTCTTTCTTTTCCTCATAAAGTACCGTAAAGCCATCAAATGTAACGGTATATCCGCTCGCTTTAAACAGATATCCATTCGCACTGATCTCTGCCTGTGTAGTTGCCTGAATGCAGTTGCTCATCTGGCAGGCAAGGAAGCGCTCCCAAATCAATTTATAAAGTTTATATTGATCGTTAGAAAGGTTTTCCTCGATTTTATCCGGTTCTAAAGAGACCACAGTCGGACGAATTGCTTCATGACCATCCTGTGCATTGGCCTTTGCTTTATAATGACGTGGTTTGTCCGGAAGATATTTTTTACCCCAACGCTGTTCAATATACTTTGCAGCATCATTGATTGCATCTTCGGAAAGGCGCAGAGAGTCAGTTCTCATATAGGTAATTAGGCCCACTGCACCCTGTCCGGAAATTTCAACGCCTTCATAAAGTTCCTGCGCGGCCTTCATGGTTCTCCTTGCGGTAAAACCAAGTCTGCGGCTTGCTTCCTGCTGCAAAGTAGAAGTGATAAAAGGAGATGCCGGAGATTTGCGGCGGGTTCCTTTTTTCACTTTTGTAACAATATATTCGGCGTCTTTTAATTTTTCAAGAATCTGATCAGATTCCTCATTCGAAGAAATTTCCAGTTTTCCATCTTCATTTCCATAGAAAGAAGCAGCAAACACTCTGCGGGAAGTTCCTTTTGCGGGGGTGAACTTTCCGTCAATCGTCCAGTATTCCTGCGGCTGAAAAGCGCGAATCTCATTTTCTCGATCTACAATGATACGCACCGCAACGCTTTGTACACGCCCCGCAGAAAGTCCTCTGCGAATTTTCTGTGAAAGGAACGGACTCAGCTTATAGCCCACCAGACGGTCCAAGATTCTGCGGGCCTGCTGTGCATTCACCAGATTCAAATCAATGGAACGCGGATTTTCCATTCCGGTTGTAATTCCTGTTTTTGTAATTTCATTAAATGTAACGCGGTTTATCGCATTTGTATCTAAATCAAGCAAATAGGCAAGATGCCATGAAATTGCTTCTCCTTCGCGATCAGGGTCCGTTGCCAGAAGGACTGCGTCACTTTTTTTTGCTTTATCGAGAAGCTCGTCAACCAGTTTCTCCTTGCCCTTGATGATCTCATATTTTGGTTTAAAATCATGCTTTATATCAACACTCAGCCGACTTTTCGGAAGATCGCGCACATGACCCATTGAAGCGATCACGTCATAGCCGGATCCAAGATATTTTTTAATTGTCTTCGCTTTTGCGGGAGATTCCACAATCACTAACGTTGACAAATAAGACACCCCATTTCTAATGACAATCCAAAAATAAATTCTTATGGTAACATACCAGATTACGGACCATTTGTCCAGTCTGGCTTTAAAAGAATTACACTTACAACTCTTGCTCCGCCCTTTTATAGCGGTTGTTTTCGCATTCTGTGGCCGCATCCCGAATCTCAAGTTCGGTGAGCGCTGCCATCAGTTTTGCAACCGGCAGATCAGTTTTTTCCTGCAGCACTGAAATATGCTGCGGCATACGGGTAAGTACTTTATATACGCTCTCTCCATCTGGGGAAAGTCCCTCCGGCGCTGCCAAAGCAGTCTTGTCCGAAAGAGGAGCAGATGGCTCTCGAACCCAATTACAGCGGGATTCCAAATCATCCAGAATATCTTTTGCACTCGTAACCAAGTGAGCTCCATCTTTAATCAGCTGATTAGTGCCTTCTGAGAAAGTGCTTTCAAGTCCTCCGGGAACAGCATAGACATCCCGATTTTGTTCCAGCGCATCTCTCGCCGTAATCAGCGAGCCGCTGTGAGCTGCGGCTTCGACCACTAATATCCCCATAGAAAGCCCGGAAATGATCCGATTTCTAACTGGAAAATGAGCCGCTAAAGAAGGAGTTCCCGGTGGATATTCGGATATGAGCGCTCCATGTTCTGAAATTTCTCTTCGTAGGGGGGCGCTCCCCATTAAATAAGGATAATCGATTCCACAGCCAAGCACAGAAATAGTCTTTCCTTCGCCTTCTATTGCACCCCGATGAGCACTTTGGTCAATTCCCATGGCGCCGCCACTGACAATAACGACCCCGGCTTTTGCAAGATCGCGTGCAAAGCTTCGTGTGATCCGGCGCCCATTTTCTGTTGATTTTCGCGTTCCGACGATTGCAATGGCCGGAATATGACTCAGATCCGGAAAAGTTCCCCGATAATAAAGAATGAGTGGTGCATCATAAATTTCGCGAAGGCACTGCGGATATTCCTCATCTTCATAACAAATTAATTTCTGCCCTACAGCATACACTTTTTCAATTCGATTTTCGGCTTGTTCTATCGAAAAATTTCGAAGCTTTTGTAGTTCCGAGCGTCCAATCGAAGATTCTATTCTCCAGTCTTTTTCTCCCGCTTCATAAAAAGCTTTCAAACTGCCATAGCGTTCTAAAATCGACCGCAGCTTTCCTCCTCCGGAATTGATCGCCTGCTGCATCCAAACCCAATAAGCCTGATTATTCATGGGAAGCTCCCCCCCGCATCATTTCCCAAAGCAGAATTGCCGCACTCGCAGAAGCATTTAAAGACTCTGCGCGCCCCAGCATTGGGATAGTAACCGGCTGACAAAGGGCAATTGTCTCTTTGGAAAGGCCGCTTCCCTCATTTCCAACCGCCATAACAGAAGGCTTTGAAAAATCGGCTTTTGTCACTGCAAGTACATCAGAATCCGGGACTGCAGCCCAAAGAGTCCACCCACATTTTTTTAGAAGCGGTGCTGCTTCTGCAAAATTTGGAATTGAAATCATTGGAAGGCGAAAAACTGCCCCCATGCTGCCCCGAAGAACCTTTGGAGAATAGGGATCGCAGCCTTTTCCACAAAGTAAAACTGCTTTTTCTCCCAGTGCCTCCGCTGTTCTAAGGACAGTTCCAAGATTTGCCGGGTCCTGAATTTCTTCCAGAGCAACCACGCAGCCGGAAGCTTTCGTCTGCAGGAATGTTTCTGTCTGCTCTGATTCACAAGGGAGCGTACAGACACAAAAAATCCCCTGCGGCTGTTTTGTATCGGATAAAAGCGGCGCAATATGCGGAGCAATCTCATAAACCTGCTCTGCTTTTTCACGGATCTTAGAAAGATAGGAAGAGTATTTTTCCTCCGCATGAGCAGTATAAAAAGCTTTTTGAATCTGCATCCCGCTTTTGGCTGCATCTGCGCAAAGCCGTGCGCCTTCGCAAAGAAAAGCTCCTTGCTCGCGACGCGCCGCAGTTCCCGATAAAAGTTTTGCCGCGTGCGAAATCATCTCATTTTTTCGACTGGTAATCAGCGTTTCTATCATAGCCCTAAATTCCTCTCTTTGTAAAAAGCCGTAGAATAGAAAAGTTGCGCCCGGAAAAAACCGGGCGCAACTTGAACTTTTTAGAGAGCGGCTTTTGCTTGCTCCACAAGGCTCTTAAAAGCAGCTTCATCAGCGACTGCAATTTCCGACAACATTTTACGATTTAGATTGATGCCAGCCTTTTTGAGGCCATTCATGAACCTGCTGTAAGTGACATCGTTCATCCGGCATGCTGCAGAAATACGAGTAATCCACAGACGGCGGAAATCGCGTTTACGGGCTTTACGGCCTGCAAAAGCATAGTTTCCGGATTTCATAACGGCCTGTTTAGCCATTTTAAAATGTTTTGATTTGCTTCCCCAATAGCCTTTTGCGAGCTTTAAAATTTTCTTTCTTCTTTTGCGCGTCATCATTGCGCCCTTGACTCTTGCCATTTTCTATACCTCCGAACACATACTTATATGCTTATTTCAAAATAGATCCGTTCGCGTTCTTCCTTATGATTTATTTATAAGGAATCATCCTTTTAACGGCCGCTACATTGGTTTTATCCGCCACACGGGTACCGCGCAGCCCACGTTTTCTCTTTGGGCTCTTGCCGTGACCGTTCAAAAGATGGGATTTATTGGCATAGGCACGAATGACCTTACCATTTTTGGAAAGCTTGAAGCGCTTTTTTGCGCCGGAATGCGTCTTGATCTTAGGCATAATCTTTATATCCTCCTTGATGTTTAAAAACTTATTTGTCGGGCTTTGGAGCAAGGAACATCAGCATATTGCGCCCCTCCAGCTTTGCTGGCTTTTCCACATTGGCAAGTTCGGTCAGAGTCTCTGCAAAATGGCGCATGACTTCATACCCCTGCGCGGGATGTCCCATCTCACGTCCGCGGAAACGGATCGAAACTTTTACCTTATTTCCCTCTTTTAAAAAGCGCTGTGCATGACCTTTTTTAGTTTCAAAATCATGAACATCAATATTAAGAGAAAGGCGAACTTCCTTGATTTCTACGATATGCTGATTTTTGCGGGCTTCTTTCTCCCGTTTGGCCAGCTCAAAGCGGTACTTTCCATAATCGATGATCTTACATACTGGCGGTTTTGCCTGCGGCGCAATCTTCACCAAATCCAGATCCTCTTCGTAAGCAAGCTCCAGAGCTTTTGCTGCGGGCATAATTCCAAGCTGTCCGCCATTTGAATCGATCACACGGACCTCACGGTCCCGGATTTCCTCGTTGATCTGCAGTTCCTTGTTGCTAATGATTAAACACCTCCAAATAAATTGTCTTTAAATTGACAAAGCGCAGACTAATCTCGTCTGCGCATCAATACAACCTCGCCCCAAAAAGGGCACTGTATTGACCTGTAAACAGACGAAACCGTACAGGTGTGAGCATAAAGCCCCGCTTTGTTTTGCCTTTTTATTATAACATGCTCCAAAAGAATGTCAAGAACAGTTTTTTTTAAAATTAATTGTGATTTTTAAGCATAGATGCTAAAATAAAAAGTAGAAAAGCTATCTATAAAATAATAAGGAGTATGCATTATTATGATTCTGACAACAACAGAAAATATTCCCGAAAAAAGTTATCAAATTGTCGGCCTGGTACGCGGAAGCACGATTCAGTGTAAAAATATTGGCCGTGATATTGGCTCCAGCTTTAAGAATCTGGTAGGCGGCGAAATGAAATCCTATACAGAGATGATGAATCAAGCTCGTGAAATTGCAACGCAGCGTATGATAGACGATGCACAGCAGCAGGGTGCTGATGCAATTGTCTGCATGCGGTATGCCTCCTCCTCGGTTATGCAAGGCGCAGCTGAGGTAATTGCTTATGGCACCGGGGTTAAACTCTGCTGAGCCTTAAATTTTCTGAGATGCAGTTTTCTAAAAGGAACTGCATCTTTTGTTATATTTTTTACTCTGTAAGCCGTTCTGCGGTCAAATCTAGAAATCGTTGTAAAGCCTTCGAAACATACCGATTCTTTTTACAAATAGCAGAAAGAAATCGGCAGGAATCCTGATCATCAATCTTATAAACAGGCGGAATCTTTTCAAAATTTCCGCATCGAATGACGGTATCGCTGATAAAAGAGGCCCCAAAATTTGCCAAAGTCAATGCAAAAGCCGTAAGCGTCTGATTTAAAAACATCTTAATTTTTGGGTGGAATCCTGCATTGCTGCAAAGTTTTTGTGATCGATCGTAAAGATCGTGTTCTTGATTAAGAAAGAGAAATTTTTCCTCCCTAAATGCAGAAAGCGGCACTTTCGGACAATTCGGCTGCAAATAATATCCGGACAAAATCTGTCCTTTTGTAAGACAGGCTTTTTTAAAGATCTGATTTCTGGGAGAATGCGGCGGCAACGCCAGAAAAATCTGCTCTTGATGCAGCGGCAGCACTGTTAAATTTTGTGCCTTCTGCGTTTCATAATCAAGCACGCAGTCAACGGTTCCTTCTCCAAGCATTGCTTTGAGCGCAGGATATCCATCTTCTACCAAAGAAATTGAAATTTTCGGATAACGTCTGGCATAGTCGGTAAGAATCGGCGGCAGAAAACAGGTGCAAAAAAATTGAGAGCCACCAATCGAAAGACATCCTGCTTCGAGATTTGTCAAATCCGAAAGATAATCCCCCAATTCTTTTTCAAGCGTCTCTTCTTTACTGGCGCAATCTACAAAAGCTCGCCCCTCTGAAGTTAAAGACAAAGGAAATGTATTACGGTCAAATAGGCGGCAGCCGAGTCCTTTTTCCAGTTTTATAATGTAAGCACTTAATGCAGGCTGAGAGATATAAAGTTTTGCAGCGGCACGGGAAAAATTTTTTTCGTGCGCAATCGTCAAAACATAAAGTCGATCCAGTGAATTCATAATGCGCCTCCTGCTATATAAATCTGCTTATAGTTTTTATATCAATATAGATATTTGTTTATATTAGACTTTTATGGTATCATAGCATAACATGAAATAAAGAACAAGGAGAGGATTCCTTTGAATGCACTGCTTTTTTTATGTCCGGCACTGTTTCTTTCCGGATTTGTAGATTCAGTTGCCGGCGGCGGCGGGCTAATCTCTATGCCCGCAATTCTGTTGACAGGACTTCCTCTGCAACAAGTTTATGGGATCAATAAATTTACCGCGGCAAGCGGAACTACTTTTTCAGCGTTTCGCTATTTTCGTCACGGTGCTGTAGATATAAAAATTGCATTGCTCTCGGCCTGCGGCGCTTTTCTCGCTTCTTCCTTTTCTTCTCGAGCAGTTCTGCTTCTTCCGGAACGTCTTTTAAAGGGAGCGCTGCTCTGTCTGATGCCGCTCGTTGTTGTACTGATTCTAATGAAAAAGAAAGGCAGCGATACAAACCGCTCCACTGAAATTCCCATTAAAAAAAGATATCTCATGGGATTTTTAATTGGAATGATTGTCGGTTGTTACGACGGACTTTTTGGGCCCGGTACAGGGACGATCGCGATTTTAGTTTATTGCTATCTAATGAAATATGATATGAAAACTGCGGGTGGAAATGCTAAAATTTTAAATCTTGCCTCAAACTACGCGGCACTTGTCACTTACATTCTTGCCGGAACGATCAACTATGCGATAGCCGTTCCCGCCGCTTGCTGCTGCATCGTCGGAAACCTGATCGGTTCCGGCTTGGCTCTAAAAAAAGGCAGCGTGGTTATCCGCCCCATCATGCTGGTCGTTGCTGCTTTGCTGATTGGCAAAACCGTAATGGATTTCTTTTAACTTTCCTGAATTGAACCCCAAAAGTTAGACAAAAGTTGAATTACGCGACTTGAACGGTCTGAATTCTGTATTGTACAGGACTCAGGCCGTTTAAATTTGCCTGAATGCTCTGCGTGATTCCTTTGTTTTCCAAAAGCCTTTGATATGGTTTCATTTGGTACAACCAGTCTTTGTCGGAATGAAGAATCAAGTTGTCCACTTTGTCCGGTAACTTTTGAAACGCTAGAGAAAGCATTTTAGATACCATGGTAAAGTCAGGATATTCACTAATCGCATAGCTCACAATTTCTCGGTTGTATAAATCCAGAATAGGAGGCAGATACAACTTTTTACCATCAATTTTGAACTCCGTTACATTGGTGACCCACTTACGGTTTGGCTCTGATGCACAAAAATGCCGTTCCAGTAAGTTTGGTGCCACATGCCCGATTTCTTCTTTGTACAAGTTGTATTTTTTCATTCTAACACGGCAGAGCAGACCCATCTGACGCATGAACTTCAGGACAGTTCTGTGGTTCACACAAACACCTTCTTTATGTAAGGCGATCGTGATCTGGCGGTATCCATAACGGCCATGGTTTGCTTCATAGATTCGCTGTATCTTCTCTTTAACTTGACTGTACCGCCCCGGTCGTTCAGACTGACGTAAATAGTAGTAAAACGTGCTGCGAAGAATCTCGGCAAATTGCAGTAATTTTACAAGCGGATATTTTTGCCTTAGCTCTTGAACTATTTGCACTTTTTGTTTTGACGTTTCTCTTGCAGGGCTAAGGCATTCTCCATTCGCAGCTGCTGATTTTCAGACAGAAAATCTTTTTTCTGCTGAAGCGTTAGCCCCGTTTTTCGCAATGTTTTAGGGTGCCCTCGGCGCTCATATAAAAGCGCCTCTCGGCCTTCTTCCAGATAGATCCTTTCCCACAATGCCAGGTATGGTGATCAATCTCATATTTCCGTTCTGCTTCTCTGAATCTGCTTGTATTCTCCGCTGTAATGCTTTTTCCAAATCCCTTTTGGCATATAAAAACACCCCAATCATTTTTCAGTATATCATACTGTCTAACTTTTGGGGTGCAGTTCATTTTTAGAACAGCTGAGGGCTTTCTGTAATTATTGAATGTTTGTTTCTCTGATTTCCTTATGAAGTGTAAAGGAATAAAGCAGGCATTCCGTCACCGGAAGCTCAAAGCATTTCTCCAGTGCTTCGCGATAGAGAAGGAGCTGACCTTGATAACGATCCCATAGTTCCTTTGCAGATTGAACGTGATCCGTCTTATAGTCCATCAAAATGATCCCGTCATTTTCCTCAAATGCACAGTCTATCGCTCCCTGTAGTACAACCGGCTCCTGCGCCATAGAACCGGTCAGCTTTTGATCAAGGCGCTTTGCCGGGATTTCCACCGAAAAGCGATATTCCCGAAGAACGCGTGGCGATCTTTGTATCCGCTCAAAAACCGGCGCCTGACAGAACTCCATTACGGCAGAAAGATTGACTGCACCTGCCTGCTCCGATGTCAAAAAGCCCTCTTTGACAAGGCGCTCCAGTTCTCCCTGTACATTTTCCTTTAAAATCTTCCAGTCTGCAAACTGCAAAAAAGCATGTAAAGCTGTTCCGCGCTCCGCCGGAGTCAAACCCCTTTTGCCCAAAAA
>ENA-UOOK01004489-UOOK01004489.1-fermentation-metagenome-genome-assembly--contig:-NODE-4489-length-14903-cov-3.100148_pt1 | contig 14903 bp, 13 predicted proteins | sample MGYA00245777_ERZ724023 | MGnify/ENA primary metagenome ERZ724023 (study PRJEB28704, sample SAMN03018312) | fermentation metagenome | biome: anthropogenic terrestrial biome; feature: soil; material...
TGTGGATGCTGCTTATAAAGCTACCGCCCAATCATCAGGAATCGATGAAGAAGGACTGCGGAATCAATATAAAGCTAACTCCTTGCTATTGGTGGGCAAAGAAGGATTGGTATGGAAAGTTTCGTTGGTAAACACAAATCCAGGCGGAAGACGTGTCTTTGATCTGTGGTCTGCGGAAGTGAACGCTGGAACTGGTGAAGTAACAAATACTGTGCACTATGAGCCGGGTAAGAACTCTATTTATGAAGCATATTACTTACTTGAAGTCCTGACTGATTTGACCGATTGGCCAACAAAAGGAACATAATTTCTTGCAATGACAATATGTGTTTCACTACCATCATATATTTTTACTAAAACAATTTTATCTTTAAATTCACTGCGATTATCAACTAAATTTTCTAATTGAAGAATTTGTAATATTACTATTGATTGATAGTAGTCAATACTTTCAATTAATTCATATAATGGAATTTCATTTAATTCATGAACAAAGCCAATTATATATTCCTGTTCATGGGGAATTAATACTGGTTCACCAACTAAATATCCTTTATCATAAGCAAAACATTTTTTTAAATGTCCATAGACATTGATAATAACAATATTAATCATATAGCTATATTTCTCATCAATAATAAAATCTAGAGCAGTATTTTCCATTCCTTTTAATATTGATAAATAATATAAAATTGAAAAACTTAAGCCATTATTCTGAAAATAGAATTTATTCAAATCAACATTTTTAATAATAAAATTAATGAACGGACGATAATATAAATTTAATTCTTCGATTTCATTTAAGCGACTCTTCGGATTATTTTCAATTAAATCTTGTAATTTTTCAAAGGTCGCAAAAATATTAATGTATTTAATTCTATCCATATTATCTAAGTTTTGCTTTAACTTATCAATTGTCCATCCTTTATATATATGATCAACAATCTCATCTGTTATAATTCTTCTTTCCTTATTATATATACGTTTATTAGATTCAATCGAACGAATAACTTCACCGCTAATTATTACTTCCTTATTATATACATCATTTATAATATGACCAAAACGAGTTTCACCATTTTTAATTACCTCTACTTGCTGTAAGAAATAATTTTCAATCTTAGATTGATAGATTCCTTCAATCCCATCAACTATTACTTTTACATTCCTAACATCTTTTATTTCTTGAAGATGATTACTTACAATGTTTTTAATTGAAGTATCAAATTTATTTACATATTCTGTTGATATATGAACAATATATGGGTAAATAGATTTTAAAGGTGTTAAGTAAAAATCTGTTACTTTTGCGAAATTAGCTGGATGGAGTTTTCCAACAAAGACAATTTCTCCGACTTTATATTCAGAGACATAAGCAAAATGCTTAATTTTTAAACCTTTCTTATTTACTTCTACAATTCCAACAACTACTTCATTACTTGGCTCTAAATACTGTTCAACATCTTGATTAAAAATTAATCCTAGAATTCTAACCATCTCTAAAAGCGATACAACTTTAGCGTTTGGATTATAGATATTTAAAAAATTCTTACTAAGTATCATCGAATTAATTAAAAGTTGATATTCATAGAATAAATCCAAATCCAGTTTCTTGCTCTGTGATATATTTAAAACATCATTAATCAACATGTCAATTAAATCAAGATCATAAACACAATCATTATTGTTAATATATTCAATCATATTATTGAAATTAGCAGCAATATAACCTTTAATCAAGTTATTTAATATCTCTTTTTTCATAATTCACCTGCTTTGATTATAACATTAATATTAAGTTTTGTTAAGTGATTGGTGTCAAATTACTGTAAAAAGAGAGTTTTTCTCTAAATTATGTATTTATTTAAGCATATATCCAATAATAATATTGGAGGTATATTTACATGGAAAATAACAAAAACAACACTAATAATAATGATCAAACAGAGAAAAAAATTGTAACAGAAAATGGCAATGAATTCTCTGAAGAATTAGTAAATAGAGTTGGCTTAAATCCTATTGTCGGTGGACTGGTAACAAGGAACCTTATTAAGGAAGCTGAAGAAATATTAATGACAAATGAAAATACAAACGCCCCTAAAAAATAGGGGAGTTTTTTTAATCTAGTTGATAGTTTTCTGCTTGTGTTGTAAATAGTTTATAATATAAGCTATTAGTTTCTTTCATTAAATTCTTATGAGTATCAAATGAAACAATTTTACCATTTTCAATTACCAAAACATAATCACAAAAAACAGATGATGACATTCTATGAGAAATGTAAATTGCGGTTTTATCTTGAACAAGATCATTGAACTTTTGATAAATCTCCGCTTCTGCGATTGGGTCCAGAGCAGAAGTCGGTTCATCTAAAATAACTAAACTAGCATCTTTATATAGAGCTCTAGCAATAGCAATCTTCTGACCTTGACCTCCAGATAATTCAACCCCTTCTTCGTCATAAGCTTTATTTAAACGTGAATTAATTCCCATAGGTAATTCAGAAATTTTTTCATCTAAACCTACTTGTTTAATAACTTCCAAAATTTCATCATCGTCGATATCAGCGTTTGTAATATTTTCTTTTATTGAGTAAGCAAATAATCGATAATCCTGGAAAACTACAGCCATTTGGTGTAAATATGATTCATAATCATATTCAATAATATTAATACCATTAATAAGGATTTCTCCACTTTCCGGAGGATAGAACCTGCATAGTAATTTTATTACTGTTGTCTTACCAGCGCCATTCAAACCGACTATGGCGATTTTTTCGCCTCTGTTTATTTTAAAACTAATGTCATTTAGAATTATTGTCTCTGATTTTGGATATGTGAAACTAACATTTCTAAATTCTATTGTTTCGACTTTTTCTAATTTTAAATCTTTATTTGCTAATCTTACATTTGGTAATTGCATGAATTCAACGAATGGATCTAAATAACTGAGTACTTGAAACATGTTAATAACTTCATCAAATAACTTATCGAAAGTAACTGTAAAAGAAATTGCTGAATTAGCATACATTGTGAAATCACCAATAGAAATTCTATTTAAGAAATTTCCGATGGCTTTTGATGAAATAAATAAATATACTAAACCAGTTTGAATCGCTGTAATAACTTTTGTAAAACCATTAACTGTTCCTGCTTTTAAAGCAAATTTATAAAAACTTTCTTCCAGTTCTTCATTATAAACCTTTATGCGATTATTGATTAATGGACTCATATTATATAATCTCATATCTTTAGTAATCGTTTCATTCATTGTTAATCCAAAGTAATAATTGTATTTACGATTAATTGGAATAATTGATTGAAAAAACTTTAATTGTAATTTCATAAATAAGAAGTTAATTAATAAGGAAATAAATATTCCAACAAATAGTATTAAAATCAATTGATATCCTAGCGTTAACATAATCGCAATTAATCCGAAAAGGGTAATGATACTAGTAACAATACCAGAAATATCTCTAACAACTCGCACTAAAGCGGATTGATTATTTACAGCAAATATTGCCCTTTCTTTTAAATCAAGATAATATGGATCTTCTAAATACTTATATTCAATGTTCATAATCTTTTCTGACATTGCTTCCATTACTTTTAAAGAAACATATTCATTCTTTACCCCTAATATTCTTTGATAAGTTTTATTAATAAAACCTAGAATTAAATTATTTAAAACAATAATTGATGCCCAAATAATTATCATTCTTATATTTTGATCACCTATTAATTCATCAATTAGAAACTTTGGAATTATTACATTTCCAAATACTTGAAGTGATTGGAAAATCGAGCCAAATATCACAATAAAGATAAATGATGGAGAAACATGATGCATTAATTTTAGTAAATATTTAAATTTTTTAATTGCTTTCATTTAGATTCTCCTTTTGGTAGTACTTTCCTTGAACAACAAACATTTTATAATATTCACCCTTCAATGCCATTAACTCCGCATGATTTCCATATTCAAGTAAATTAGCATTACTGAATAAAGCAATTTTATCACAGAATTTAGTACTAGCTAAGCGATGAGAAATATATATTGAAGTTTTATGTTGAATTAAACTATCAAAATTTTCATATATTTCTGCTTCCGCAAGTGCATCCAGTGCTGCTGTAGGTTCATCAAGAATAACAGCATTTCCATCTTTATAGAGAGCTCTGGCAATTGCAAGTTTTTGGTTCTCGCCACCTGATAGAACTAATCCGTCTTCATCAATGTTTTTTAGCATCATTGTGTCCAAACCTAGTTTTTGTTTTCTTATTTTTTCACTAAGACCAACTGCATCCAAGCATTTCCAAATTCTTTCCTCATCATTTGACAAGCCTAATGTAATATTTTCACGAACAGTAAATGCAAGTATATGAATATCCTGAAAAACTGGTGAAAACATTTCTTGATAAGCTTCTAAGTCATATTCATTTGCGTTAATCCCATTAACAAAAATCTCACCTGCATCTGGTTTAAATAATCTTAGGATTAATTTAACAAGAGTTGTTTTACCTGCTCCATTTATTCCAACAATCGCAAGTTTCTCACCTTTATTTATTTTTAAATTTAAATCTTTAATAATCCATTTATCAGTTTTTGGATATTTAAAACTTACATTCTTAAATTCAATTTCTAAAGTATCATTATTGACTTTCTCTAATCCTGCTTTTACTTCATTAAATTCTGTCTTCATAAATTCAAAATAATCATTCATATATTGTCCTTGACCGAAAATATATGTTACATCTTCTCCTATTACTTTTAAGAGCGTTGATAGGGCAAGGGATGCGATTAGATACATTGAAAACTCAGCAATAGGCATTCCTTCTATTACTTTAGTAACTAAAATATAATATAGAACAGCATCAGAAATTAAAACAAAAAGCAAATCAATAAAAGCAAGCAAATATTCTTTGTTTTTAATTTTTCTAATTATTGAAATATATGAAGCAATTTCAAAATCATAGGATTTTGTAATTCTATCTTGAAAATCATATAAACGAATATCTTTTCCATAACTAAAATCCTGGGTCATTCTTTCAAAATAGTTGATTTTTCGACGTGATTTAGCTAATTCGGTTTTGTTTTTATATCTAAACTTTTTAATAATTAAAGAATTAATAATTCCTATAACAACAGATAAAGCTATCGCCAGAATTACCCAATAAGATAATTTACTTATAATAATCATATATATTATTGCAAGTAAGGCTTTTGAACCAAATTTAAACATTCTCTTTATAATCTCTTCAAAGCCTTCATTTCCACTTACTGCTACAATTGTATCATTACTATTATTCTGAAAATCAGGATCTTCAGTATAGTGATAATCAATTCGATTATATTTATCAAAAATGTTTAAAAGTAAATCTACTCTAATCATCATTATTTTAGAATCAATAATATTAGTAATAAAGATATCAAAAAAGCCAAACACTCCTGTAATTCCAGTGAAAATTATAATGATTAATATAATCCTTTCAAAGTCGATATTAACCATTTGTAATTCTTCAATTAAAAATCTCGGTAAATACACGCCTGCTAGTGGATAAATTGCAGCTATAATTGTATATATGGCAGAAAGAACAAATAACCATTTATTCTTTATCCATACTTCATTCAATGTTCTTTTTATCGTTTTAAATACTGGATATTTTTTCATAATAATGCCTTCTTAATTGAATCTAATAAGTCTTCAATTCCTTGTTTATTTAATTGATAATAAATTTTCTTTTTATCTTCTTGATTAATTGTTATTTTGATTAGTTTATTTTGGACTAGCATATTTAAATGATGGTTAACTGTAGCAGGCGTTAATTCAATCACCTTTGCAAGATCATTTGCATATGTTGGGTGGTCTTTTATTAATTTTAAGATTTTAGCTCTAGTGGGATCAGATATAGTTTTCAAAGTACTTAAAATTTGAGAATCTTCAATTTCGTTTTGGTTAATTAAATCTTTTAAAGCAAATGAAAGAAACCCAATTCGCAAGACTTTATTATCATTAATAACCCTTGCAGATATCGTATTATAGAGTGAAATCATTATTTTCACTTCATTTATTTCAAAATATAGTTTATCAAAGTTAAAGTATTCATTAATGAAATTGATAAGACTAGGGTTATTTTGTATTTCGTCGATTAAATAATTTATTTCACTACTTACATAATGATAGTTCTTTTTTATCGAGTTTGCATAAACTTCGACGATCTCCATTAATGAATTAAATAGTTTAATTCCACCTAAATAAAAATTGATTAGCGTTAGTTTATAATTATCATTAATTGGTAAATCATTAATAATATTAACTGCTTCATTAGGTTTTAATTCGCTGACATATTCTTCTTCTACTGATTCAACTAAGAATAAGTCAAATATTTCATTATATGGTTTTTCTTTACGAGTGATATAATCAATGTAGAATTCGCCAAATATCGAAGTACTATCATTAATTGTCATTAAAAAATATTCTAAGTAAGTCTTATCTATTTTCTTACATTCTGTTTTAACTGCGCCTTTAAGGTCCATGTATCCTTGCATTACTTTATTTATTAAATTTTGAGGAATCCCCTTTTCCAACAATTTTTTTACAACTTCTCCATCAAGATCAGTTTCTGAATATATTCTATAAATCAAATTTATAGCTTCATATTGATAATCTATATTCTTGTTAATATTCATATACTTCCTCCGTTTCTATTATTATAAGATATTGTTAGATGTTTGTCAACAATTATTAGATAAATATCTAACATAATACAATATGTTTATAAATTGTAGAATAATTACTTTAAAATGAATCTGTTTTATGCTACAATATATCTATAAGATAAGAAAGGATGAACACATGAATAACGAAGGATTTATACATCTTAAAAATTTATCAAAATCTTACGGATTATTTCTTGCACTTGATAATATCAATCTCGATATTGTAAAGGGAAAAGTTGTTGGTTTGCTTGGACCCAATGGGTGCGGCAAAACGACATTAATTAAATTACTTGCAAATTTACTAACAAACTATGAAGGCGAGATTTTAATTGATGGGCATGTACCTGGAGTACAAACTAAGAGGATTATATCATATCTTCCTGATCGAAACTATTTAAACGATTCTTGGAATGCAAATGCAGCAATTGATTTCTTTGAAGATTTCTATTCTGACTTTGATCGAAATAAAGCTTTAACGCTTTTAAGAAAATTAAATATTCCTCTAGAAACAAAGTTTAAATCATTATCTAAAGGAACAAAAGAAAAATTACAATTAATTTTAGTGTTAAGTCGTCAAGCAGACTTATATTTATTTGATGAGCCCATAGCTGGAGTTGACCCAGCTGCAAGAGATTATATTTTTGAATTGATTTTAGAAAATTATAATCGTGAAGCTACAATTATTATTACAACTCATCTGGTTCATGATGTTGAAAAGATCTTGGACCAAGCAATCTTTTTAAATCATGGTCGAGTTACAAGATTTGGTGATGTTGATAAAATTATCGGCAACTCTGGCAAAACACTTGAAGATATATTTAAGGAGGATTTCCGATGATTGGTAAATTAATTAAACATGAGTTTCGCAACCACTGGCTGGAAATGGTTATAATTTGCGGAGCAGTTATTGTTCTATCATTAATAACTTCCGTTATGTTTCTAATAAAAGCGTATGAATTTGCAGCATTATTACTTGTAGCTACTTTCATTTTATATTCAATTGCAATAGTCGTTTTAATCATCATAATTGTTAAGTCATTTAACAGTAATATCTTTGGAGATGAAGGTTATCTAACATTAACCCTCCCAACTTCAATTGATAGTATCTTGATTTCAAAAATTATTGTTAGTTTAATTTGGATGGTCTTTATTGGTCTAACATTTTTTATTAGCATCATTATCTTTATAGGAATTAATTCAGATCAAATTAACTTTATGTTTTGGGGAGAACTGATCAATGGTATATATAATAATTTAGATATTGTATCGATAACATTTGTTGCGATTATTATCCAGTCATTATTAGCTGTGATAATTTTAATCTTTACATTATCAATATTAAATATTGGTAAAATCAAGAGATTTAAATTCATCTTTGGTGTTATTATTTATTACTTTACATCAGTAATAATAAACTGGATTACGACCCTTGTTTTTATAATTCCTTATTCAATTGTAACAGGTGAAAAAGGAATTGAAATTGTTAAGGTTGAATATGGTTGGAATAATATGATTTTCTCACAATATTCCGTTCTTAGTTTCAATACTCTTTTCTGGTCAACAATTGCAATTATCGGCTTCTACTTCTTAAGTAGATACTTAATTAAAAATAAACTTGAATTAGAATAGGAGACAAAATGAAAAAAATACTTTCTGTTTTTGCTTTATTAATCCTCATAACCTTAGTAGGATGTACATCTATTGCAAACAACGCTAAAATTAATTTATCTGAAACAGAAGTTAATGTTGTTATAAATGATGTTGGAGAATTACCTCTAGAGTTAGTTAATATTAATGCTGACCAAATAGAATATTCTTGGGATCCAATTGGGATTGCCTCGATGTCAGGGTTATATATTATTCCTGAAACACCAGGAGAAACTATTCTTACGATTACAAGTAAACATAACAAAGCTATTTCAGCTTCAATTAAAATTATTATAAAGCAAATAGCACCTGAATTTAATTTATCAAACTCAATCTTTGAAATAGGTCAATCAACTTCATTAAGAATATTGAATTTTAAAAATGATGAATTTAATTGGGTAAACTCTAATCCAGATGTTGGATCATTTGATGATAAGCAAATATTTACAGCCCTTTCTAAAGGAAAAGCAACCATAACGGCAACACATAAAATTGACCCTACAATTACGAATGATTTTATTTTCGAAGTTATCGAAGTAAAACCAACTCTATCTGCTACAAATACTGCTTTTTCTGTTGGTGATGAATCCCAAGTTTATCTAGAAAACTTATATGGATATGACAATGATGATTATATTTGGGAAATTTCTAATGCTGATATTATTTCGATTGATGAAAATTATATTGTTACGGGTATAAGCAATGGAACAGCTGATGTAATCGTTAGACTTAAAAGTGATGAACGCGTTCTAAATTCTCTTACTTTCATTGTTGATGATGCCAGTATTATAAAAAGCCCCTCAGGTGAACCTAGTGGTGATGTAATAATTATTACAGGTTTAAATGCAAAAGCCCAAGTTTTAGCTGGTGAAGCACTAGAATTTGAAATCGCTGGAGCATTAGACCTCTATCATTATAAATGGAGTTCAACGGACACTACAATAGTTCAAGTAACCGATGAAGGTGTTATCTACGGTGTTAAAGCCGGTCGAGCTGAAGTTAATATCATGCTGAAAGATGCATTGAGTGTTAAGACAAGGATTATTGTAAATGTTATAGGAGAGCCCAATGTCGACTATCGTAAACGAATTGTAGATGTAGCAATGGCTGAATATGGATATGAAGCTGGCTTTAATAAAGATAACAAATACGGACTCTGGTATCCATATAATAATGCCGATTGGTGTGCAATGTTTGTTTCATGGTCTGCTAATCAAGCTGGCGTATCAACTGATGTTGTTCCTAAATATGCCTTAGTCCAAAACGGATGGGATTTCTACGAGAAACTTGGCAGAGCCTATTTAAAAGCTGATTATGATTATATTCCTAAAGCTGGAGATATTATCTTCTATAAGGGTAATCCTGATGCTGCGCTTCTATCCCATACGGGGATTGTAGTTAGTTATAACGAAGATACCGGTGATATTATTGCAATTGAGGGAAATACTAGTTTACCTGGAAAAAGCTACACTAATGGAGCTGTTAGTACAAAAACAAGAAATATTTATACAGATTATGTCTACGGATTTGGTGATCCAGCATATCCTGAATATACAAAATAATAACAAGCCATACTTCAAATGAAGTATGGTTTTTTAATGAAAATTAAATATTTATTTACATGTTTTAATGAAATCGTTTTTATGATATAATGGGCTTATAGACAGGCTAAACAATCCATTCTTAAGGAGGCTATACATGGATGTCAATTTAAATGGGAGGAGTTTCTTAACTCTTCTTGATTACTCGCCGTCAGAAATTGCGTTTTTACTTGATTTAGCTGCAAAACTAAAAAAAGAAAAACAATTAGGAATTGCCCATCAAAAACTAATCGGTAAAAACATTGTCATCATTTTTGAAAAGGACTCAACGCGAACACGTTGTGCTTTTGAGGTTGCGGCCAATGATTTAGGAATGGGGGTTACATATTTAGGTCCTACAGGATCACAAATGGGCAAGAAAGAATCTATAAAAGATACTGCTCGTGTACTTGGAAGAATGTATGATGCGATTGAGTACCGTGGATTCAAACAGGAAACGGTAGAAACTCTATCCCAATATGCTGGAGTTCCTGTATATAATGGTTTAACCGAAGCCTATCATCCAACCCAGATTTTAGCTGACTTCCTCACTATTCAAGAACATTTCGGACATCTTAAAGGCATTAAGTTTGCTTATTTAGGTGATGCTCGTTACAATATGGGAAATTCATTAATGATTGGAGCAGCAAAAATGGGGTTGGACTTTCGTGCTGTTGCCCCCATTGAACTATGGCCTAACCAAGAATTAGTCGAACAATGTTTAGAGTTTGCGAAAACTACGGGAGCAAAAATAACACTTACAGATAATGTATTAGAAGGCACAAAAGATGTAGATGTTGTATATACCGATGTTTGGGTTTCTATGGGAGAACCAGATGAAGTGTGGAATGAAAGAATTAAAATACTTCTTCCTTTCCAAGTCAATGAGGAAGTAATGACTAACGCTAATAAAAACGCAATTTTCTTGCATTGTCTACCTGCTTTTCATAATCTTGAAACAACTGTTGGCTTGGATGTATTCCATAAATTCGGGCTAAATGGGATTGAAGTTACTGATAATGTCTTCGAATCAAAGCAATCGAAAGTATTTGATGAAGCAGAAAATCGTCTCCATACGATTAAAGCCCTCATCTATGCAACGCTATACCATGAGTAAAATTGTCATCGCTCTTGGAGGTAATGCCCTTGGTAATACCCCCAAAGAACAATATGAAAATGCAATAATAACCGCTAAAGAGATTGTATCCATTATTGGGCTAGGTAATCTTGTAACTATTACCCATGGTAATGGTCCACAAATAGGCATGATTAATTCAGGATTTGAAACAGCTTCTTCGCAAAATAAATCTATTCCAATAATGCCCTTTCCTGAATGTGGTGCAATGAGTCAAGGATATATTGGCTATCATCTTCAAAATGCAATTCAAAACGAATTAAAAAGAAATGGAATCCAAAGAGATGTTATTTCTATAATTACACAAATTGAAGTTAATCCCGATGATCATGCTTTTTTAAATCCAACTAAACCAATAGGCCGTTTTTATAATGAAGATGAGGCCATAGTTATAAATAAAGAAAAAAATTATATAATGAAAGAGGATGCTGGTAGAGGTTTTAGACGAGTCGTCCCATCTCCTTTTCCCATCAATATAATTGAGATAAATGTTATTAAAACATTAATAGAAAATAATCATATTGTCATTACATGTGGGGGTGGTGGTATCCCGGTAATAAGAAATAAAGACTTTTTAAAGGGAGTTGATGCAGTCATCGACAAAGACTATGCATCTTCCCTTTTAGCAAGACAGATTGATGCGGATATCCTTTTAATCTTAACAGCAATAGATCATGTCATGATTAATTTCAATAAAGTAAATCAAAAAGAATTAAAAGATATTAGTTTAGATGAAGCAAAGCTTTTTCTACAAAATAATGAGTTTGCTAGTGGAAGTATGGAACCTAAAATAAAAGCGGGAATTGACTTTTTAGAAACTAACCCATATGGAACAGTTATTATTACTTCACTGGGAAATGCTGAGCAAGCTCTTAGTGGGCATTTTGGAACAAGGATTAAAAATTTGAGGAGGGTAAAATGAGAGACAGGAGTGTTAAAGTAGTTATTTGGGGTTTAGGAGCAATGGGGTCAGGAATGGCAAAAATGCTTCTAAAAAAGAAAGGATTTAAAATCTGTGGTGTATGTGACTCTAATCCTAATTATGTTGGTTTGAGTCTTGGAGAGGTTCTCAATTTAAATCACCAAGGGACAATTATTCAAGGTAATATTGAAGATGTCGTAGGAATGGGAACATGTGATGTCGTCCTTTTAGCGACAGATTCATATACAAGATCTGCTTATCCTAAAATCAAATGGTTACTAGAACATAAAGTTAATGTCATTTCTACAGCTGAAGAAATGGCTTTTCCCTATGCAAATGAACCAGTTCTAGCGCTTCAATTAGATAAACTCGCAAAAGAAAATGGCGTTACTGTTCTTGGTACAGGAGTAAATCCGGGAATGATGATGGATTTACTTATTCTCTTTTTAACTGGGGTATGTGAAGATATTAATCATATTGATGTAACTAGAGTAAATAGTCTTTCTCCATTTGGAAAGACAGTTATGGAAGAACAGGGAGTTGGCTTAACAGAAGATGAATTCTATCAAAAAAAGGATATGGGTGAAATTGCTGGTCATGTTGGCTTTAAAGAATCTATTGGAATGATTAGTGCTGGTTTAGGTATTGAAATCGAAAACTTTAAGCAAGAAATGTCACCTATTATTACAAAAGTAGATCGTAAATCTGAATATGGTTTTGCTGAAGCAGCAAATGTTGTTGGCGTTGATATGTCCTGTAGTGGTAATTATAAGTCCCAGGAATTCATTTCTATGCGCCATCCCCAACAAATTGAACCCCATTTAGGAGGAGTTAATACTGGAGACTTTATTAAAATAACCGGAAAGCCAAATATTAATATGTCAATAACACCTGAAGTAAATGGTGGAGTTGGAACAATTGCCATATGTGTTAATATGATTCCCCATGTAATAAATGCAACTCCAGGGCTAAAAACGATGATGGATCTACCTGTACCTAGAGCAATTATGGGGGATGTGAGGTTGTTAGTCGATGATTAAAAAAGGAACATGGGTGCAAATAAAATCTATTCTACTATATGCAGACCAAAGACCTAATAATATCCCCGAGGTAACAAGGCAAGTACCTCTAAATTGTTGGGTAAAAGGCAGATTGATTAGAGATGCTGAAATTGGCGACACTGTTATTGTTTTAACAGTCACAGGAAGATTCGTTTCGGGAACCCTTGAAATTGCTCATCCTACTTATTCTCATAATTATGGAGACTTTGTTCCTGAATTAATGCATGTCCGCGATATAATAATTTGTGAGCGTGATCGATTATGAACGAATATAAAGAAACTCTATCCAGACGTAATGAGATAATGAAAGCATCGGTTGGGATTGATTATGATAAATACGAATATGGAAATATTGCCTTTGACTATGAAGGCTTATTTTCTGACTTAGGTTATACAATTAAGCAAATTAGAGATATTCAATTGCAATATGGAGTTGGAGCAACCCCATTAAAAGAATTAAGAAACATTACCGAATTGTCGAGAAAATTTAGTAATCCTGGATATGGAGCTCGAATCTTTATTAAAGATGAAGCATTAAATGATTCAGGATCATTTAAAGCTAGACGTGCTTCAATTGCATGTTATCAAGCTAAACAATTAGGCTTTGTAGGAGTTGTTGTTGCAACTAGTGGTAATTATGGAGCAGCTGTTGCTTCGCAAGCTGCAAAGCATGGTTTGAAATGTATTGTCATTCAAGAATGCTATGACTCTAATGGCATTGGACAACCCGAAATCATTGAAAAAGCAAGAGCATGTGAAGCATATGGAGCTGAAGTTATTCAATTATCAGTTGGACCAGAACTCTTTTTTATGACCTTAAAAATATTAGAAGAAACTAATTATTTTAATGCATCTCTATATAGCCCCTATGGGATTCTTGGAATTGAAACTCTAGGAGTTGAATTAATTGAAGATTGTCTTAAGCTTACAGGAATTCTTCCTCATTCCGTTATATGCACAAATGCTGGTGGGGGTAATTTAACAGGAACAGCAAGAGGAATTAAAGCTGTTACGGATGAAGATGTGAAAATAATTGGTGCGAGTGTTAACTTAAAAGGACTCCACATGGCAAGTGATTTTGATTTCAACCGTAAATCCTTTACGACTGGACATACTGGCTTTGGAATCCCTTTTATGACTAATCCCGACCGAAGCGATGTTCCAAGATCTGCAGCAAGACCACTTCGTTATATTGATCGTTATGTCACTGTAAATCAAGGTGAAGTCTTTTATATGACTGAAGCTTTAGTCGCTTTAGAAGGTATTGAAAGAGGTCCAGCAGGGAATGTATCCCTAGCAGCCGCATTTAGCCTCGCACAGGAATTACCAGAAGATGAAATTATTATTGTTCAAGAGACTGAATATACTGGGGCGGGAAAACATCATCAAGCCCAATTATCCTTTGCTAGACAAATGGGAATTGAGATTAAATTTGGGGATCCCCAAACAGAAATCCCGGGAAAGAGTATCATTCTTCCGAAATCAAGCAAAATGATAAAAGCAATTAATCTTGATTTAGATCATATTAGGAAAACCTTAATTAGAAACCTAACAAGTGAAAATATTACCTTAACTAAAGTTGATATTGACTTTTTGGTTGATGAAACCAATTCTTCCCCTCAATTTGTTATTAATACTTTAGATGAACTAAAAAGGAGATATGTATGGACAGAATAACTTCTCGCAATGATGATTTTGAAAAGCGTCGCCAACATTTGCGTAGTATGACTGACGATGAACTAAAAGCATATTTTTGGGAACTAACTGATAAAGCAGTTAATCCCACAAGTATTATGGGAGCCTCGAAGCGTATTGCGGAGATGATCATCCAATACCTC
>ENA-UOOK01004490-UOOK01004490.1-fermentation-metagenome-genome-assembly--contig:-NODE-4490-length-14902-cov-32.409376_pt1 | contig 14902 bp, 10 predicted proteins | sample MGYA00245777_ERZ724023 | MGnify/ENA primary metagenome ERZ724023 (study PRJEB28704, sample SAMN03018312) | fermentation metagenome | biome: anthropogenic terrestrial biome; feature: soil...
CGCCCTCTTCGAGGACAACTGATGCTCGTTATACTCGCAATTAAGGGTGCAGATTGACGCCGATTTTATTTTGAAAGTATAATGCAGAAAGCCATTAGACGGAACATATAATCTGGTTTTAACAGGAGGTTTATTATCGTTGGAATTACTGGCGCCGGCCGGTGGCTGGGATGCCCTGGTGGCAGCAATAGAAAATGGAGCCGATGCTGTATACATCGGAGGCAGAGATTTTAGCGCCCGCCAGGGGGCGGAAAATTTTGACCGGGAAGAGATAGCCAATGCTATTGAATTTGCCCATATCAGGGAACGGAAAATTTACGTAGCAGTTAACACCTTAATTGATGACAGCGAGTTTAATCAAGCGCTTGACTATATCCATGAGCTGTATCAGCTGGCGGTTGACGCAGTTATAGTCCAGGATTTGGGTCTCCTGTATGCATTAAGAAAGGTAATGCCGGCCCTTCCGGTTCATGCCAGTACCCAGATGACCATACATAATGTATCTGGGGTAAAATATCTGCAGGAGCTGGGGGTCAAGCGGGCAGTTCTGGCCCGGGAGTTAAGCGGAGAGGAAATCAGACAGATTAAGCAGGCCGTGCCGACCCTGGAACTGGAGATATTCGTGCACGGGGCATTATGTTTTTCCTACTCCGGACAATGTCTCTTCAGCAGTATGGTGGGAGGGAGGAGCGGCAATCGCGGCCGCTGCGCCCAAGCCTGCCGCCTGCCCTATGAGCTGTATTCTTCCCGGTCGGCAGTTCCTGTCCAAAGGCAGGACGGGGGGAGGTACGTACTCAGCCCGGCCGACCTGTGCCTGATAGAATATCTGGCTGATATCAGAGACAGGGGAATAACTTCCCTGAAGATTGAAGGACGGATGAAACGGCCGGAATATGTGGCAGTTGTAACCCGCTCTTACCGTGAAGCCCTGGATTCTTTGGAACAGAACCATCCCCGCCGGGATTTTGATAAACTGAAAAGGGATATGCTGCAGGTTTTTAACCGCAATTTCTCCAGCGGCTATTACCGGAGCGAACGCAGAGGGTTTTTGAGCAGCAAAAGACCTAACCACCGCGGCGTTTATGTGGGACGGGTCCTGCAGCAGGAGCAGAGTGGACTGACGCAGCTGAAACTAAGCGAGCAGCTGGGCCTGGAGGATGGCATTGAAGTTTGGGTGGCCCGGGGTAAAAATCCGGTAGCCTATGTCCGGGATATGAAAGCCGGCGGCCGGAGTGTAAGCAATGCGGCCCGGGGCGATGTAGTGGAGCTGAATATCCAAGGCCGGGCTGCAGCCGGAGACCGGGTATTTAAGATCTATGACGCCTCGCTTTTGGGAAACGCGGCCCGGAGTGCCAGAGAATACAGCAGCGGAAAAATCGAAGTCGACGCCGAGGTGGTAATGAGCCCGGGAGAAGCGGCCCAAATCACTTTTAGGGACAAGAGGGGGAACCAGGCTCAGGTGTTCAGTCAAAGCCCGGCTCAGGTTGCCGAGAAGCATGGCCTGGATGAAGCCCACTTGCGCGATAAACTGGGCCGGCTGGGCAATACGCCCTTTACCCTGGCCAATTTAACCTTGATAAGTTCGGGAGAATTAATGATTCCCCTCAGCGAGTTGAACGATGCCCGGCGACGGGCGGTAGAGCAGCTGCGGGCTGCGTATCTTAAACCTTATCAATATCCGGCCCTGGAAAAAAACTATCGGGAATTTTATCGGCAGTATGTACCCTCGCCGGCAAAACCGAAAAAAAACGCAATACATGATGCTGCTTGCTTAAGTATAATGGTAAGCGGGGTGGACGAAGCCCGCGCCGCCATGGATGCCGGCGCCGACCGGATTTATATTGGACTGGAAGGCCTGGGGCAGGCTCGGCCGGCATCTATAAAGTCTCTGGCTGATTTGACAAACCAGGCCCGATCCAGAGAATGTGAAATTATCCCCTCTCTTCCCCGTATTCAAAAACCGGGGGAAGAAAAAGAATGGGAAGGACTTTTACAGCTTTCCTGTGATACTATAATGGTTGGGAACCTGGGCAGCCTGAAATGGGCCCGGGACAGGAAATTATCCGTACGGGCAGATTACAGCCTGAATGTATTCAACAACATTACCTTGAACTATCTGCTTAATATAGGGGCGCAAAGTGTATGCCTGTCACCGGAACTGAACTTCAAACAGCTGCAGGATTTAAGACCGCTGGATAAAGCTGAAGTACTGGTACAGGGGGAGTTGATCCTTATGCTTTCCCAGTTCTGTATTTTACGGGCTCTGCTGGGTAATGAAGAGGGCAAATGCCCGGCCTACTGCCGCCAGGATGATTACCGTATACGGGATGACAAGGGTTACGAGTTCCCGCTTATGGGGGATAGTGATTGCCGGTTTTACCTCTTTAATTCCCGTACTCTCTGCCTGCTGGATGATTTGGAGAAGGTGCTGGCCCTGGGGATAGGAAGTATAAGAATTGAAGCCCGGCGGCAAACCGCCCCCCAGGTAGGGGGAATAGTTGCGGTTTATCGCCAGGCTTTGAACGAGCTGCGGGCCGGAATCAAACCTGATTATAACAGACTCAAAAGCCAACTGCTGGAATTGAGTCCTTCGGAATTTACCAAATGTCATTATTATCGAGGGGTATTATAACTAATGAATAAAGACAGCCTGATAAAACTTGAATTCGACAAGATCCAAACCCAATTGGCTGAGTTTGCCTATAGTGATGGCGGCAGAATAAAAGCTCAGGCCCTGGCCCCTTCGAATGATGAAACCGAGATACGCCATTGGCTGGATGAAACCGGAGAAGCTATGGAAGCTCTGCGTTTCGGAGATACCGGTTTTTTAAGCGAGCTGCAGTTGTTGGATCCTTACCTGGGTAAAGCCCGGGCGGACGGTATCCTCTATCCGGCGGAGCTGTACCAGGTACAAAGGGCTCTAAATGCCGGCCGGGCGGCGAAGCAATATGCAGCCAGCGAAAAATACCCTTCTTTAGCTCAATTGCTGGCGGGGGTGCAGGAAAATCCCGCTCTGGAAAAGCAATTACGAGCGGCTTTAAGCGCAGAAGGGGAGTTGCGGGATGACGCTTCTCCCGCTTTAAGAAATATCAGAAATCAGATCAATACCAGCCGTAACCGCATTCGTGAATATCTGCAGGATTTTGTCCGCTCCGGGAATAACCAGAAGCTTCTGCAGGACGCCATTGTTACCGAAAGAGACGGCCGTTACGTGGTTCCGGTCAGACAGGAATACCGCTATGAGGTAAAAGGAATCATTCATGACGAATCAGCCAGCGGGGCTACCGTTTTCATAGAACCTCTGGCCGTGGTCGAGCATAATAACCGTATCCGCGGTCTGCAGATGGAAGAAAAACGCGAAATCGAAAAAATTTTACGGGAACTCACTCGGGCGGTAGCAATTTTTGCAGATGATCTCGCTGCTAATATGAAAATCCTGAGCCGGCTTGATTTAATATTCGCCCGCGCCCGTATGGCCTATAAACAGAACGCTTTCCGGCCCCGGATCAATTCTCAGGGCATAATCGAAATAAGACGCGGACGTCATCCCTTGCTGGGAGAAAAGGCGGTTCCGGTGAATATTGAACTGGGAAAAGCTTTCGATATCCTGGTCATAACCGGACCCAATACGGGCGGCAAAACGGTGGCCTTAAAGACCCTGGGCCTGCTTACCCTGATGACTATGTGCGGTATGTTTATCCCGGCCCGGGAAAACAGTTCGGTTGCTGTTTTTAAATCAATCTATGTGGATATCGGTGACGAGCAAAGCATAGAACAATCACTGAGCACGTTTTCTTCCCATATGAAAAATATAATCAGGGTTTTGGAAGAGGTTGATGATCATTCCCTGGTTTTGCTGGATGAACTGGGAGCAGGCACTGATCCGGTTGAAGGAGCCGCCCTGGCCCGGGTGATTCTGGAAGAACTCAGAAGCAAGAAAGTACGAGCTCTGGTTACCACCCATCAGAGTGAGCTGAAAAAATATGCTTACCAGAATCAAAGGGTGGAAAATGCTTGTGTGGAATTTGACCCGATCAATCTCAGACCTACCTACGAATTGACCATAGGTATGCCGGGACAGAGCAATGCCTTTCAAATAGCGAAGAAATTGGGGCTAAAAGCATCGCTGGTAAAACGAGCCCAGGAACTGGTCCCACAGAACGAAATGGAACTGGGCAACATGATCCGCCAGTTGAAAGAGAGCCGCCAGGCTTATGAAGATTCTTTACGCGCCGCCGAAGCTCTGCAGGGTGAACTGCTGCAGCAAAAGGAAATTCTGGAGATGGAAAAGGTCAGATATGAGCAGGAAAAGAGAGAGGTTCTGGCCCAAGCCCGGCAGGAGGCGGAGGACTACTTGCGCCTGATCAAAGATGAAGCGGCAGAAGCCATTCAGGATTTAAAGAAATTATTAAAGGAACAGGATAAGCCTCCCAAGTGGCATGAAGTTGAAAAGAAACGCCAAAGGCTAAAACAACTGGAACAGGATGTACGGCTGGAATTCGAGCCCGAAGGCGGAGAAAACGAAGAGATAAGAGTCGGCGATTATGTTCATGTCAAAGATATCGACCAAAAAGGCCATGTCTTGGAAGTCCCCAACAGCCAGGGGGAAATGTTGGTGCAGGTAGGTATCCTGAGGTTAAATGTAAAACAAGCCCAGGTAAGTAAAACTCAATCCCCGGAAGAGGCTAAAATCAAGTGGCGCAATCAGACTTATCTGGAGAAGGCTCAACACATCAGCAAGGAGATTGATGTCCGGGGCCTGATGGCCGAGGATGCCCTCCTGACCGTTGACCGGTATCTGGAAGATGCCAATCTGGCAGGTCTGGATTCGGTTCGGGTTATCCATGGCAAAGGAACCGGAGCCCTGCGCAAAGCTTTGCGCAATTATCTGAAGGATCACCGCTATGTCAAGGCTTTCCGGGATGGCCTCAGAGAGGAAGGCGGACATGGAGTTACCGTGGTAGAACTGAATTAGTTCCCCTGGCCTGGGACTGGGACCATACTCATAAGGTATCGGCAGGTACTAAAATAGTAGGTGGAAAACTCTGATTAGTTATAACGTGGAGTTGGGATGCCTAAATATTCCGTCGCCAAGACTCCGCTTGGGCAACACCAACTGCTTGTCTCGCGTCTGCAGGGTGACGTTCCAATTCGCATCCGTGCTCAATGTCACTCGAGCCCCATCCGTGGGGCTCGCCCCCTTCCGCTGCTTCGCCTTCGCAGGGTGATGCTCCAGGCTCCGTCTGACGGCTTCTGCATATTTATGCATCCCAACAGAGTTGTTATACTTTCAATTATTGTTTAGCGGTCCAGAAAGTCATTTATGACCTCTTTCGGCTTCTTGCTTTTTATCTGGTGATCGGGCAGGTTACAATCAGGAATACTGGTCCCCGCCGGCAACTCGACTTTTTGAATATACATGTCGGGGCAGCCGCCGCTGTGCAGAGGATCGGAGAATCTGGCCCGATATATTTTTCCCTCATGCCGGGGGTCAGTGCAGATATAGACCTCTCCTCCGGCAGAGGGGTCATACTTATTATTATTCAGATCTATCAGCGGCGCCTGAGTATGAATATCACACTTTTCCGTAGGAATCTCCGGAGGATTTCCATCATCCCCAGGTTTAGAGGGGGATAAAACTTGGGGATTAGGACAGTACTTGCCAGCCAGTTTGCCTGATTCCGGACAAATATAGATAAGCTCATGCAACTGGTCACAGGTTTCATCCGGCAGAAAACGCTTGGCACAATAATCGGAGATAACGTCAGGGCAACTTTCCGACGGCCGCTTGCCCGAGAGGGAACAAACCGTTGTCTTAGTAATACCCGCCGGCATCTTTCGAGCCGTAAACTTTTTATCCTGATGGGCCTTCTGTAAAACTGCCCGGAACAGGCGAGCCGGATAGCCGCTGCCGGATTCGCCGCTCATGGCATGGTCACTGTCGTAACCCATCCATACGGCAGCGGCATAACCTGGGGTAAAGCCGCAGAACCAGGAGTCCTTATGTTCTTCGGTGGTACCGGTCTTACCGGCAGTAACCACGCCGGGGACCCTGCCGTTGGTACCGGTTCCGGCATTACACACCGTTTGCAGCATATCGCTCATCAACCAGGCGGTTTCTTCTGTCATTACCCTTTTATCCTCGGGTTTATATTGATAGATTTCCAAGCCCTGGGCGTCGACGATCCTGGTAATAAAATGGGGCTTGCTGTAAACTCCTCCATTGGCAAAGGCGGCATAAGCCGCTGTCATCTGTACCGGCGTTGCCCCCCGGGTCAATCCTCCCAGCGACAGGGGGGAAAGGCTAAGATCATTGGTACCGGGGGAGTCCACCAGCTGCAGGCCCAGGGAACGGGCAAAATCGAAACTCTTCCTGATACCTACCTGGTCCAGCATCTGGACTGCGTAAACATTGATTGACCACTGGACGGCAGTACGCATGGGAATAAGGCCCCGGTATTTGCCGTCATAGTTGTGCGGAGTCCATACCGTATTTCCTATTTTAAAGGAAACCGGAGCATCGTTTAAAACATAGAAGGGCATATAGCCATTTTCCAGAGCAGGAGCATAAACCGCAATCGGCTTTATGGATGAGCCGGGCTGGCGATAAGCGCTGGTGGCCCGGTTGAATCCACGTTTACGCTCGTAGCTGCGTCCTCCGATCACCGTCTTTACTTCACCGGTGGCATGGTCAATAACCACCATGGCTGACTGAACAGTATTGCCTCCTTTATTCTCTTTGGGGAAATTAGCCGGGTTGGAATACAGCTCTTCCGCATATTGCTGCAGGTCGGTATCCATAGCGGTATATATTCTCAGCCCTCCCCGATAAACCGCATTATTAGGGTCGGAACTGAGCTTTTTACTGCCCAGGATATCTATGGCTTCATCTATAACCGAATCAATATAATATCCATATCTGGTGTTGGCATTGGTCGCTTTTTTGAATACCAGCGCTTCCTGGCTGGCAGCCTGAGCCTGGGCGGCGTCGATATAACCGCACTTAAGCATATTGTTCAATACCATTTCCTGACGCTTTTTGGCCCGGTCATAATATTGAAAAGGATTATAAGCATTGGGGCTCTGAGGTAATCCTGCCAGCAGAGCACATTCGGCCAGATCTAATTGCTCAACATTCTTGCCGAAATAGGTATTGGCCGCAGCCTGAACTCCATAAGCGCCGGCGCCGAAGTTTATTTTATTCATGTACATGGAAAGTATTTCATCTTTGGAATAAGCTGATTCGAGCTTAAAAGCGATTATAATTTCCTTTAACTTACGTTCCCAACGTTTATCAAAAGAGAGAAAGGCATTACGTGCCAGTTGCTGGGTTATGGTGCTGGCCCCCTGGCCGGTTAGATCCCTGGACTGAATATTATAGAAAACCGCGCGGGCTATACCCTTAAAGTTCACCCCGTGATGCTTATAAAAATCTTGATCTTCGGTAGCGATAAAAGCATTGACAAGATCCTGCGGCACTTTGTCCAACTTGACCTCAGTCCGGTTTTCTTCAGCATGGAGTCGGGCTGCTATTTGTTCTTCATCATCATAGAGCAGAGTTGTCTTAGCACCTGATAGTTGCTGCGGATCCCAGGCCGGTAGTTTGCTGGCGGTAAAAATCACCAGGCCCAGTGCACTGCCTACAAACATAAACAGGAGCACAATAACAACTGTTAATAGAGCCTTTTTTTTAGATTTTTTAGATTTTTTAGATTTTTTAGATTTTCGGGATTGTGGGTTAGTGCTTACCATATAAGAAATATGCCTCCTGGATAAATTATGATTAGATTATTTGACAAAGCTGCACTTATCTCCTGCAAAGTACAGGTTTTCAATACTATATATGCCTTTATAGCTCTAATTATTGCACACCCTTTCAAGCATATGCTATCATTTTTTAAAGCAAGGAGGTTATCAAGTGAGTAAAAACGTAGATGTTAAGGTAAATGAACAGATGCAGCTCATTCGTCGTGGGGTAGCTGAGATAATACCGGAAGAAGAGCTAAAGCAGAAGCTCTATCGGTCGATTAAAGAAAACCGTCCGCTCAGGGTAAAACTGGGATTGGATCCTACCGCCCCCGATATTCATCTGGGGCATACCGTGGTGCTGAACAAATTACGTCAGTTTCAGGATTTAGGCCATGAGGTGCATCTGATTATAGGCGATTTTACCGGCAGAATTGGTGACCCCAGCGGTAAATCCGAAACCCGCAAACAGCTGACCGAGGAAGAGGTACAGGTCAATGCGGCCACTTACCAGGAACAGATATTTAAGGTCCTGGACCGGGATAAAACCATAATTCATTTTAACAGCGAGTGGCTGATGCCGTTAAACCTGGTAGATGTTTTGAATCTGACCGGAAAATATACCGTAGCGCGGATGCTGGAAAGAGATGATTTCGAAAAACGCTATAAAGAAGGGCTGCCTATCGGAATCCACGAATTTTTATATCCCCTGATGCAGGGTTACGATTCGGTAGCCCTTAAAGCTGATGTCGAGATGGGCGGAACGGATCAGAAGTTTAACTTGCTGGTGGGCAGAAATCTGCTCAAAGAATATGGGATGGAACCTCAGATAGCCCTGACCATGCCTATTCTTGAAGGTACTGACGGAATACAGAAAATGAGCAAGAGCCTGGGAAATTACATAGGAGTAAACGAAGATCCCAATGAGATGTTCGGTAAGACTATGTCAATCCCGGACGAATTAATCACTCGCTACTTTGAACTCGTTACCATGGTTGCGCAGGACGAGATTGACAATATGCAAAAGGCTATGCAGGAAGGTACTGCCAACCCCCGGGATATAAAAATGCGCCTGGCCCGTGAGATTATAGCTATTTATCACAGTCAGGAAGAGGCCCAAAAGGCTCAGGAGAGATTTCAACTGGTATTTTCCCAGCGTGATATACCGGAAGATATTCCCGAAGTTACAGTAAAAGAAAAAGAATTGTGGTTACCCAAATTCCTGCACGAACAAGGTATGGTGGACTCCACCAGTGACGGACGGCGTATGCTTAAACAGGGTGCGGTAAAGATCAATGGCGAAAAATATGAAGAAGAAAATATAAAAACAGAAAACGCAATGGTGGTACAGGTGGGCAAGAGGAAATTTATTCGTTTACTGCTTAAATAAAGGTTAAACCCGGGTTATATCCCGGGTTTTTTAATACCCTTTTTCAACTTGCTTAAGTGCTTTCGCCATTTCATCCATATGCCCCTCAAAGAATATAGCCTGGCCTCTGACATCAGGGTAATCCAGGGAAAGCAGTTTTATAAAGGTAAAGCCCATCTCTTCCAGGCTCTGGCGGTCAGTATGGCGGATAAGGGCTATCTGTTCATCACTGACTTTTTTGGCGGCACAGTATACATCCTTACCTTTCGCATTGGCCAGGGCAGTGGCTACCAGGGTCCGCATCGCTATCACTCCCGTATGTTAGAAATTTTGCTTGCACGCATATCTTTTATTGTACCTGTTGAATTCAGAGGGAGCAAGTTAAGACTGCTTAAAGCATCCATTCATACGGTATGCGGGTCCTCTGGGGGTCGAGATGGCGGTGGTGATCAACCAGTAAATCAAACAGATGTCCGGCATCAATCGCTACCCGGCCCATTCTCTCAGCAGTTGCCGGGCACAGGATTTTAGCGGCAATACCGGCCGCCATCAGGGCAATATCAAAAGAGTGACGGGAAATTGCCGCCATAGTCTCATCAATATTATTCAGGCCTACCGGTTTTATGACTCCGCTTATCCTGAGCCCTTGCGGTCCCATAAGTTCCGCCAGTTCTCCCGCCCGATTGCCCACCAGCAGAACCTCGGGTCTATAACCGGGAGGAAAAGAATAGCGCTGGGCTATCTGGGGATAATTGCCGGGAAAAAGAATGCGATTCATCCATCCGGAAGTGTAGAGCAGATAATGGAGGGCAGAATCGCCAAATTGCATCTTTTCCGGGTTCAGGTTCAGCAGCTGGAATTCTTCCAGCAAAACCGTTTGAAAGCCTTCCACCAATTTCAGATGAGCCCGGGAGCGCCCGGGGCGGTTTCTTACCGGTATGCCTATAAGACTGGCGGACTTTACTGCCTGGGCCAACTGGTCCCGAACCTGCAAATCGGGATAATCGACTCCGGAAGTGTGCATCATATCTCTCCACCGGACAACTTCATTATTATCTCCCTTGCCCAGAAGCGGGTCCCGGCAGAGTTCCGCCATTAAATCCCCCCAGGCGGGAACATTTATACTGGTGGGGAAAACGGTATCCTGAGCCAGAGTTAAAATCTCCGCGTCCCCCAGGCGAATAATGGAAAAGCCGCGTTGCTCCCGCAGCGCCTGCAGGATTTTATCAGCCACTTGGTCGACTGTCATTACCTTAGATTCCAGTTCCTGGCGTTTCCGGACCAGGGCTAATCTTTTTTCGTCCCGGATTATTTCACGCGATCCTGAATAATAGCTGATGTCATTAACACCCGCTATGGGTGGATTTAATACTGTTCCCTTGATGCCACTGATACCAGCCGTTGGCGGATTTAATACCGTTTCCCGGGGCGACGGCTGATAATTGCCTAAACCGCTAATTCTCACATTGGAGCGGTATCTTATTTCGGGCATAATATACCCTCCTTCTGGTTGCATATACTTACAGCAGTCCCATACTATTTTATACATTATCAGCCTGAGCGGTTACTGGCAGGTCACGCCGGAAGAACAGCAATCATATAAATAAGATAAGTGGCAGAGGGAGGGGGATTGACATATAAAAATTCTGGTAACCGGAGGGGCAGGTTTTATAGCCTCTCATTTAAGCGACCATCTGGTGAATAAAGGGCATGAGGTAATAATAGCCGATAATTTAAGTTCCGGCCGGCTTGATTATATCAATTGCCGGGCTAAATTCTACAAGCTGAATATCAAGGATGATAAGCTGGAAAAGGTAATAGCCCGGGAAAAGCCCCAATTTATATATCATTTTGCCGCCCAGGTCAATGTGGCCCGCTCCCAACAGGATCCCGGGTTTGATGCGGATAACAATATCGCAGGTACCCTGAAGATACTGAGCCATGCGCTTAAATATCAAATCAGTAAAGTAATATTTGCTTCCAGTGCCGCTGTTTATGGCAACCCCTTGTACCTGCCCCTGGACGAAAGCCACCCCGCTAATCCGGTTTCTTTTTACGGCCTTTCCAAATATACCGCCGAGTGCTATATAAGAATGTATAACCTGCTGTTGGGGCTGCAATACACTATTCTGAGATTCGCCAATGTTTATGGGCCTCGCCAGCAGGCTGCCGGAGACGGCGGGGTAATAGCCCAGTTCGTCTCCCGTTATACCGGCGGGGAGGATATTATTATTCAGGGCAATGGGGAGCAGACCCGGGATTTCATCTATGTCGGCGATGTGGTCGCCGCTTGCATCAACGCACTGCATCGGGGCGATAATCAGACCTTTAACATCAGTACCGGCCAGGCGGTGTCCATCAATGAATTGGGGGGACTTTTCAACCGCCTTAATCAATCTCATACCCTACCTCTGCACGTTCCCGGGCGGGCAGGCGACATCATGCACAGTCGCCTGGATAATAGTAAAGCCGGGAAAATATTGCTCTGGAGCCCCCGGATAAGCTTAAACCAAGGCTTGGAAAGAACCTGCGGAAAACAAGCTGGGCTGTTGTGACAAAACGAAGGGAAAGGCAGGGAGACTCCGTAAGTTCACCCTGCCTTTGCTGTCCCGTTTCAGTTACTTTTTGATGGGAAAATAAATTTCGGTTACATATTCACTGGGCACAACATTGTCATCACAGCCTTTGATATACAATTCAAAGGGCGGCCCGGCAACGGTATAACCCTCCCTTTCAATCCATTCCATCAGCGCCGTATAGCACGGCGTGAAATCGTCATAGGGCCCGATATGGGTGGCAAAGCAGCAAAGTCCCGGAGCAAGCGTCCGCACCTGCTCGCCGCTGCCGCCCGCTACCTCTACCCCGACTTCAATATCCGTGCATTCATGATTGAATTCCTCATCGTGGTAGACGGACAGAAAAGGCCCGGCAGGTTTCAGCCGATTCTTTTCCAAACCGGCGCATAATGCGCCGAAGGCTTCTTCAAAATCTCGAACACTCATTTTCCGTCTCAGGGAATAGATGGTTTTGGGCTGCGTCTCCACGGTTTTCACCAAATAATTCGCCTGCATTATATTCTCACACCTTTCTATTTTCTCAATGTCCTGCTCCATTTGCAGCAGGATGTGCTGCTGGTCCTTGATTTGCCAAAGGAACTCCTCTTTTTTTGCTTGCAGGAGTTGGGCCAGACGGCCGTTGTCCCTTGTGGCCAGAACAGCGGAAATCTCAGGTAGAGAAAACCGATACCGCTTCAGCTTCGCAATCAGCAGCATGTCCCGAAGCTGAGAGACCTCGTAATAGCGGTAACCCGAGTCCTGACTGACAAATCCGGGCTTGAGCAGCCCGATCTGGTCGTAATAGCGGAGCGTCTTGGCAGACACCCTGCTGATTCTGGAGAATTCTCCGATTGTGAGCATAGAATCACCCTCCGATGGAATTTGAACATGTTCTGATTGGAGTATACGGCTTCCAGTTAGGGCAAAGTCAAGCGCTCATAAACTGTAATCAAATCATCATATTTCCGACCAACATACCCCTAGGACAAATTGCAGCAAAGCGGCTTTCAAAATCCCTTTTGTTTCATCTCTGTAATTGGTGAGAGTATTTTTTGTAAGTATTGAATATTCATTTTATATTCTCCTATTCTTAAAGAATGCAATAGCTAAAAGGGGTCGGCTTACTCGTTTGTATATAGGACTTATTGTAATGTATTCATTCAAAAAATTTTGTATCCACCGATGATAGAATTGCCCAAAATAAGAAAAAGAACCTGTCGCCCTATATCCAATAGGCCGGACGATTGATTCAGAAAATAATAGAACCCGTATTTCAATCGTTTTTGAAACACGGGTTTATCAATTTAGCTTGGTAGCCCCAAGAGAATACCATTTAATCCCCACAAGCTACAGAGATAGTTCTTTGAATTCGACCTCCGTTCTATCTGGGTAGACAAGCACTTGTTTTATCGTTTTCCTTATTGCTGCCAAACACTGAACCTCATCGTTCCGGTCAAATTTAATTTCTTTTTGTTCACGCAAAAAATCGACAAGCCTTTGCTTGTCTAATAAATCTATGGGCACGCCAGCTTTTTTAACTTCTTCTTTCAATTGGTCACGCCGTTTTCCCGCTTCATTTAACTTGCTTGCTAATAATCTCGGGTCGGCACCGCTTGCGATAGCATTAGTGAGATTATGCAACTCCTTTTCGGTTTTCGTTAGTAATTTACGCAATTCTTTTTGTCTGTCATTTTTCTCGAAGTCTTTTTTTAACTTAGTTATCAATTTATCTGCCATGGATTCAGGATTTTTAATAGATGCCGCTCGTTTTTCTATTCTGCCTAATACCTCTAATTCTATAGTATTCTTGGGATACCTAGTGCTGTTAGTGCATTCTTTGGTGCGTTTGGCTAATCCACATTTATAATATCCGTAAGTGGCAGAGCTATTTTTATATTTTCTGGTGTTAGTATCTCCGGCCATTGCCTGTCCGCATAGACCGCAACGAATTAAGCCTGTTAACAGGTAACGTATCTGTTTACCTTCGTTTGGTCTTGGCTGACAACGGGATTTATCCATTATTTCTTGTACCTTATCAAAGGTATCTTTATCAATAATTTTGGGTATGGCATTTTCTATTCGCATAGTTTTAGTCGGATCTTCTGCCTGCCTACTGCTATTAGGGCTTGTCTTGCGAAAAACAAAGGTGCCATTATACTTTTCATTCCTCAAAATATCATGTAAGGAATTAGGGCCAAAGGGACGTCCGCTTTTTGTCTTATAACCCAATTTATTCAGTTCATCGGCAATCTGCTTATAACTATAGCCTTCTAGTTTTCTTTCAAATATTACTTTTATGGCTGGGGCCTCTTCTTTATTAACAATATATTTGCCGTCTTTATCTAGGCTATAACCTAACGGTGGTATTCCACCACAATGTTTTCCCTGCATAGCGTTTTCAGTATGCCCTTTCTTAACTTCTCTTGAGAGATTCTTCGAGAAATATTCTGCAAATCCTTCAAGTATGCTTTCCATTAATCCAGCTTCCGGCCCTTCGCCGAAGTCTTGCTCCACAGCTATCAAGCGCGCACGGTGTTTTTTTATCTCCCTCCTATAAAAAGCTGCGTCAAACCTATCTCTGGCGAAGCGATCTAGTTTATGGACCAAAACTAAATCAGGACTTGTTTCGTCGAGTTCTGCGATCATACGCTGAAAATCATCTCTATTGTCGCTGGTTGCGCTTTGGGCTTCATCAACATATACTTTTGCTATATTTATTCCGTGTTTGTTTGCATAATCATATATAACCCGGAGCTGGGCAGATATAGACTCTTCTCTTTGATTGGCCGAACTATACCTTGCATAGGCAACCGCTCTCATAAATGCACCCTCCTGCTGTTACGGCTTGCAGACCTTGCAGGGCGTATACCCTGCCGCTTTCGCATCTGTTAAACTCATAGGAATCCGGCTCTTGCTAAGATATCTACAGCCGTCCCGGTGGTACTTTGCGCCGGTATTTGTTACATAAACCGTGGCTGTTTGCGGTTCAACCTGCGGTTGCGGCTCAGGGGCAACGGTAGCTGGTGCAGGAGCCGGGGCAGGCGTAGTTACAGGCGGAGCTGCAACTGTCTCAGCGGGCTCCTCTTCGACTCCCCACAGCCCTTTATCGCTCTCCCGGGCTTCTCTCTGGAAATTGGTAAATATGTCCGCATATTTGACGTCAGGCGGGTATGTGGCGATTTGCGCATAACCTTCCAGCAGCAGCTTGGCGTTATACATTTTGGCCCGGACT
>ENA-UOOK01004491-UOOK01004491.1-fermentation-metagenome-genome-assembly--contig:-NODE-4491-length-14898-cov-5.406050_pt1 | contig 14898 bp, 13 predicted proteins | sample MGYA00245777_ERZ724023 | MGnify/ENA primary metagenome ERZ724023 (study PRJEB28704, sample SAMN03018312) | fermentation metagenome | biome: anthropogenic terrestrial biome; feature: soil; material...
CCTGTAGGTCAGGTCGTCTCCGATTATCACACCGACATAATCAAATTCAAGTCCTTGGCACGTGTGTATGCACCCGATCTCGTCGATGGAGGTCTCGTCCACGGCCCATGTGTCAGTGGAGCCGAGATTCCAGCTCATTTCAAATCCCGAATCCGGTATTTTCACGTCATGGTATTCCGGGTCGCATTTTTTGTCGGCCCTCCAATCCCAGCAGTAGCCGGCCACCATGCGCGATCTGTTCGCCATGAGATTCTTTTCCCTGATCGAGCGTCTCAGCTCGTCGGGGTCGTCGAAAAGCTCGATGTCGTACTCGAAGTCGTCCACTGTATCGAAGTTCGCGGTCTCCCCTATTTCCAGCACATCATCTACCCAGGCCACATAGCCGTCCGATCCGTCGCATCTGAACTGTGAATCCAGTTCCATCCTTTTTATGAGCGCATTGCAAGACCTGGCGAACCTCTCTATGTTTTCAATGGTCCCGATATCGTCCAGAGTTACACGCTGGCTCTCATCAATGAAGAAAACGGATAGCTTCGATGCTTTTATGATCTCCTTTATCTGATTCTCCCCATGGTTTTTGAACATCCCGGATTTTTCCACGAGACGGTGGGATTCGTCGACCAAAAGAACATCGAAGTCGTTCTTTCCGCTGGATGTGAACGCACCCGAACCTTTGAACATGTTTTTTACGCTCGTAACGCTACGCGAAAGCCTCTCCTTTCCCTCGCTGAGCTTCCTGAAATAGACGTTCCTGGGGGCGCTGTTCTTTGTGACATAGGCGGACAGACAGCCACTGTCGGTCAACTTTGCGAGAAGGTTAATCGCAAGGACCGATTTTCCGGTCCCCGGCCCGCCTTCCACGATGATCACTCTTTTCAAAGGGTCCGTCTTCGACCGTCTGGATTGTTCCAGTATCTCCTCGAAGACGATTTTCTGTCCGTCTATCATGACGAATTCCCGGTTACCTTTCACCATGGAGACGATGCAATCCTGGAGCGATTTGGAGGGACGCAGCTTTCCGCCCTCGATCATTTCTATCACGTTATTTCTGTCGCCGTGGCGTATATAGGTCTGTATGAATTCTCTGAGCTTGTTCTTGTCACGTATTCCAAACAAGGGTGCCTCAGCCATGTAGAAGTTGTAAGCAGGGTCCGTCAGAGGGTCTTTGTCCGTGATGTCGTAGTTATGCAGATATGCGCACGGCCTCAACCTAAGGAGCCCGTCCTGGATGCACACGTTGTAGTCGTTTATCACCTGGACATATGACCATGCCTGGAAGGAGGGATGTGTCGTTTCGTTCATCGATCCGCCCAGCATGGTCTTCACGATGCCATCTTTCTCCACGACTGATTCTGCGGTCATCCATTGCTTGAGTTCGATGACGACCGCGGAACCGACCCCCTCGTCGTCCGTGCCGGCAACGATCATGTCGACCCTTTTTCCGGTGTAGGGTATGTTGTATTCTACGGCTATGCCGGCATCCTTGGGGACTTCTGACATTCCAAGCACTATATACATGTGGTTCAGGGAGTTCTGCCAAGAGGAAAATTCGGACCGCGAGGTGGTTCTCCCCATTTTTTCATATACTGCTACGCTCAGCTTCTCCGCCAACAGGCCGCCGTCGACGTCCGATTCGAAATCGGCCAGCGTGCCGCTGTATATGATCATCCATGATTGCAAAGGGACCTGAAGTTATATCGCTTGCGAATATCAGTTCTTGAAACTGTGTATCGGCGCGGGTATTCTCCCGCCCCTGTTCACGAACCCTCCGCAGCCGAACCTGCTGACGGGCATGATCGGCGCAGAGCCCAGTAGACCTCCGAACTCCGCGTGGTCGCCCGGCCTTTTGCCAATCACGGGTATGAGCCTGCATGCGGTCGTCTTCTGGTTGACCATCCCGATCGCCATCTCGTCCGCTATGATTCCTGCGATCGTCTCCGCGGACGTGTCTCCCGGTATCGCTACCATGTCCAGTCCCACCGAGCATACGCACGTCATGGCCTCCAGCTTCTCGATGCACAGGGCGCCGCATTCCGCGGCGCGGACCATCGAGCTGTCTTCGGACACGGGAATGAACGCACCGCTCAGCCCTCCGACGTACGAGGATGCCATCACTCCCCCTTTCTTGACCTGGTCGTTGAGTATGGCCAGCGCCGCGGTTGTACCGGGGGCGCCGGTCCTTTCGATGCCCATCTCCTCGATGATATCGGCTATCGAGTCCCCTATCTCGGGGGTCGGGGCCAGAGAAAGGTCCACTATTCCGAACGGGACCCCCAGCCTTGCGGAGGCCTCCTTCGCTACGAGCTGCCCTGCCCTGGTGACTTTGAAAGCGGTCTTTTTGATCGTCTCGCAGAGTACTTCGAAGCTCTCCCCTTTGACCTTGGATACAGATGTCTTCACCACTCCGGGCCCCGACACTCCCACGTTGATGACGGTCTCCGGTTCGGTGACCCCGTGGAATGCGCCTGCCATGAACGGGTTGTCGTCGGGCGGGTTGCAGAATACCACGAGCTTCGCGCATCCGATCGAGTCCTCATCCTTGGTGAGTTCCGCCGTTTCACGGATTATGTCGCCCATAATCCTCACGGCGTCCATGTTGATGCCGGTCCTGGTGGAGCCCACCGAGACGGAGCCGCATACCCTTCCCGTCGACGACAACGCCTCCGGTATCGAACGGATGAGTAGTCTGTCAGCATCAGTCATGCCCTTCTGCACGAGAGCGGAATAGCCTCCGATGAAATTGATGCCCACATGCTCGGCCGCCTTGTCCAGCGCCTCCGCGATCCTCACGAAATCCTCCGGGGCCCTGCAGGCGCACGCCCCGACGACGGATATCGGTGTCACCGAGACCCTCTTGTTCGTTATCGGAATGCCGTACTCGAGGCCGATCTCGTCGCCGACCGATACTAGGTTTTTGGCCTTCTCGGTTATTTTCCGGTATATCTTCTCGCAGAGCCTGTCGAGGTCCGGGTCGCAGCAGTCCATAAGGCTGATGCCCATCGTTATCGTCCTGACGTCCAGACTTTCGTCCTTGATCATCGAGTTGGTTTCAAAGACCTCTTCGAAATCGACCATCGGATCAGATCCTGTGCATCATGTTGAAGATGTCTTCGTGCTGGGCCTGGATCAGGCAGCCGACCTTTTCGCCCACTGTCCTTAGGCCTTCGGTGAGTTCAGCGAACGTCTTTTCGTACTTGTCCGTATCTACGATCATCATCATGTTGATGTAATCGCCCACAGTGGTCTGTTTGATGTCCAGTATGTTGATGTTGTTGTCAGCGAAGAAATTGCACACGGCGGCGATTATTCCGACATGGTCCTTCCCCACCAGCGTGACTATGGTCTTGCTCATTTTACAGCCTTCCTTTCTTTGATCATTATCGCGTATTCCATCGAGTCCACCAACGCCATCAGCGAGGCCTCGATGACGTTCTGTGAGACGCCGACCGTCGTCCAGCTCTCGGTCCCGTCCGTGGAGCGTATCAACACCCTTACCGCCGCCGCGGTGGCGGCCTTCTCGTCAAGCACCCTGACCTTGTAGTCGGAGAGGCGTATGCCGTTAAGCACGGGATAGAACTTCGACAGTGCCTTCCTGAGCGCGTTGTCCATTGCGTTGACCGGACCGTCGCCGTCGGACGCGGTATGCTCGATCTCCCCGTCGCTGTTCCTGACCTTGATGCTGGCCTCGGATATCAGTTTGCCGTTCTCGACCTCGTCTATGAAAAGCCTGAATCCCGCGATAGTGAAATAGGGTTCGAACTCTCTCCTGATGCGTTTGACGAGCAGCTCGAAACTGGCGTCCGCACCTTCGAACTGATATCCTCTGGACTCCAGTTCTTTGACGGTCTCGGTTATGCGACCGCTGTCGCCGCCGTCGGTCCCGATCCCCAGCTCGTTCAGCTTCTCGACGATGCTGGCCTTGCCGGACATGTCGGAGATCAGTACTCTGCGTTTGTTCCCGACCGTTTCCGGCCTTATGTGCTCATAGGTCCTGGTGTCCTTCATCATCGCCGAAACGTGCATTCCGGCCTTGTGGGCGAACGCCTTTTCCCCGACATAAGGCAGCGCGGGAGAAGGCGCCGTGTTGGCAACCTCCCCGACGAACTTCGAAAGCTCGGTAAGCTTCGTGAGGTCCCTGACGTTCGTATTGCGGCCCATCTTGAGCATGAGGTTCGGTATTATCGAACAGAGGTTGGCGTTCCCGGTCCTCTCGCCTATGCCGTTTATGCATCCCTGGACCATGGACGCGCCTGCCTTGACTGCAGACAGGGAGCATGCCACCGCCAGTTCCGAATCGTTGTGGCAGTGGATGCCCACTGCCGCGTCGAACCTGCCGCATACAGCTTTCACGGCATCGGCTACGCGGTCCGGGAGGGTGCCTCCGTTCGTGTCGCAGAGCACCAGCCATTCGGCTCCCGCGTCGGCGGCCGCGCCGAGGGACTGGAGGGCATATTCGGGGTCTGAATAGAAACCGTCGAAGAAGTGCTCCGCGTCGAACATCACGCGCATTCCGGATTCTCTGAGGAACCTGACGCTGTCCCCGATCATCGCCAGGTTCTCCTCTTTGGTGGTGTTGAGCGCGTGCACGACCTGGAAGTCCCAGGTCTTCCCGAAGATGCACGCCCACTCGGCCCCCGACGAGACCAGTGCTTTCAGGTTCGCGTCGTCCTCGGCCTTGATGTCGCGCCTCCGCGTGCTTCCGAAGGCCGTGACCTTGGCGTTCTTCAGGTCCATGTCCTTTGCGATGGCGAAGAACTCGTCCGTCATAGGGTTGGACCCCGGCCATCCGCATTCGACGTAATCCACGCCGAACCCGTCGAGCTCGCGCAATATGTCTACCCGGTCCTGGACCGAGAAAGATATCCCCTCGCTCTGGGCGCCGTCCCTGAGCGTGGTGTCGTAGATGATCACTGACATTTCATTCCTCTCTGTCGTCGAGCACAGATATCAGGTCGCTGAGTATCGCCGATGCGGTCTCCAGACGCCCGGCCCCGCGGCCGGTGATCGTTATGGGGCCGGCCAGGTCGCTGAGTATCTGCGCCGCGTTCAACGTCCCCGTGACAGCCAGCGGGTGACCTCTGGGAACAAGCCTGGGAGCCACTTCCAGCTTGGTGTCCGTCACTTCCCCTATCAGGCGGACGACCATGTTGCGGGACTTGGCAAGCGCGATGGCTTCTTCCGTTATTCCGGTGATCCCGGTTATCGAAACATCCGAGAACGTAACGTTGCGTCCGAAGACGGAGTTCGCCAGGATCACCACCTTGCATGCGCTGTCGTACCCTCCGACGTCCCCCGTAGGGTCGGCTTCGGCGTAGCCGAGCTGCTGGGCCTCCTTGAGGGCCTGCTCGAAGGGCTGTCCGCTGTCCATCTTGCTGAGTATGTAGTTGCAGGTTCCGTTAAGGATTCCGCGGATCGACTGTATCTTTTCCCCGACGAGGTTGTCGTGGCAGAGGTTGATGATGGGCATCGCTCCGCCCACCGAACCCTCGAACTTCAGCTTGCACCTGTTCCTTCTCGCAAGTGCAATGAGGTCTCCGAACTTGATCGCGAGCGGGCCCTTGTTCGTAGTGATGACGTCCTTGCCGCACTCCAGCGCGTGGACGATGTTCTTCAGGCCCTGTCCCCCCGTCTCGTAGTTCGTCGGGCTGACCTCTACGAGTATATCGTAATCTACGGAGTCCAGGACCTCGAGCGCGTCCGTGTACGTCCTGCTCCCCACACGTTTGGTCTCCGCCTTCCTGGATACCAGGTCCATAGGTGCAAGCCCCTCGGGGTCGGTCACGTAGGTCTTGGAGTCCATGACTCCGACGATCTTTACGTTATCGCCGTAGCGTTTCTTGAAGAATATCTCCCGAGAATCGAGGACCTCCGCTAAGCCCTGCCCTACCGTGCCGAAGCCGGCGATGAATATGCGCATATCAGAGCCCCCTGATGTATGTTATTGCGCCTTCCCTGCATGCGGACCTGAGGAATCTGTCCAGAGTGTCAAGGTCATTCTCCTCGCGGACCTTGACCGATATCATCGCGGTGCGCTTTTCATCATGGTTCTTCGAAGAGTACTGGATGTCCACCGAGTCCACCGTGACGGCCTGGGACGCCTCTTCCATCAGCCGCTCGATGTACGATGCCGTGATGCGCCCTATGAGAAGATACTCCATCGAGAAAGTGCTGTAGACGGAGCCGATGCTGGATATTATGATGTCCCTCGATTTCCATATGTCCTCCAGCCTCCTGAGCTGTGTTGCGTCCTCGACCTCGAAAGTGACGTTGAGCGAAATCCTGTGGTTCACGATCTGCTCGCGGTCGTGGACGACGCCCATGATGTTCCCGTCGACCATAGATATCGGTTCGAGGGAACCCACGAGCTGACCGGGGAGGTCTTTAACGTACAGTTCTGCGTTCACTATCATTTTTACTCGGCTGAATATCTGCCCAACGTTAATTATATTATCGTAGCTCGCGCGCGGAAAATATGGCTCATCGCACTTTCTCCGAGGGCGTGAATTTCGCAAAAATGTGGTAAAATTCGGTCGAATGCAAATGTACCAGATAATTTTTCAACGAAAGAAGTGGGATACAAAAGCAGGTCCGCAGCCACAAACATGCTGGCGTCTTCGCGTGAATAAAGTGCCCGAGTCTGCATTCATGGCGCAATTCCAAGGGCGATTAAGAATGATTATTTCCGGAATGCTGACCCAGAAGACGGAATCTTATCATGTTCCGACCCGAGATCTCTGAGGAGGCCCATTCGCTGAATAAGCCGGACGTTGAACGAATCATGTCGTATCGACGTCATTGTTCCCTCTGGAACGTTGCATCTTGCGGTTTTGCCGTCCATTAAGAGGGAACATGCCGATTTATCTTTATCCACTATATGGGTCGAGGGCGGATTTGAAATACATCGTTCCTTGATTTAATTCCTATTAATACGATATGCAAACAATAGAATAATATACTGTATAGGTATTCCTAGTTAATCAATAGGAATAATGGTAAATGGAGATGATAGGATGAACGGGAAGATTTATTTGGACAATGCGGCGACCACGGATATGGACCCTGATGTGCTGGAAGCGATGCTCCCATACTTTAAGGCGCAATACGGGAACCCTTCAAGCATACACGGGCTGGCAAAGTATGCAAGGGACGCGCGGGAACATGCCAGGGCATCGGTGGCAGAACTTATCAACGCCGAGCCGAAGGAGATATATTTCACGTCCGGAGGAACGGAGTCCGACAACTGGGCGCTGAAATCCGTAGCGTTCGGCAATCGTCCTAGAGGTAGTCACATCATAGTATCGAAGATAGAGCATCATGCGGTGATGAACACCTGCGAATTCCTGGAGAAGAACGGTTTCGAGGTCACATATCTCGATGTGGACGAGTTCGGAACGGTGGACCCTGAAGACGTCAGGAAGGCCATCAGGCCCGAGACGACCCTGATATCGGTAATGTATGCGAACAACGAGATAGGCACCATCGAACCGATATCCGAGATAGGCAAGATAGCAAGGGAGCACGGCATCCTGTTCCATACGGATGCGGTGCAGGCTTTCGGCCATGTGTCTATAGATGTGAAGAGGGAGAACATAGACATGCTGAGTGCCAGCGCACATAAGATGTACGGTCCCAAAGGAGTAGGTGTGCTGTATGTCAGGGAAGGTGTGAAGCTGGAGCCTCTGATGCACGGAGGCGCCCAGGAAAGAGGGACCCGGGCAGGAACGGAGAATGTCCCGGGAATAGTCGGCATGGGGAAGGCCGCCGAGATCGCCAAGAGGGACATGGACGAACGTATGGCCAAGGAGTCCGAGCTCAGAGACCACATGATAGGCCGCATCCTCGGAGAGGTGCCTTTCACAAAGCTGAACGGACACAGCACCCGGAGGCTCTCCGGGAACGTGAACATAGCTTTCAGCTTCATCGAGGGAGAGAGCGCGCTGATGCTTCTGAACCATAAGGGCGTATTCGTGTCCACCGGTTCCGCATGCGCATCTGGGTCATTGGACCCATCGCATGTTCTTCTGGCCATAGGGCTGGAGCACGAAGCGGCCCACGGCTCGATAAGGTTCACACTGTCGTACAAGACGACAAGGGGAGAGGTCGACGAAGCTGTGGACGCCGTCAAGGAAGCTGTAGGGAGGCTCAGAGAGATGTCCCCATTGTATGCGGACCATCTGAAGATCGGGACGAACAAAACGGAGGTATGAAAGGATGTACGACGGAGTATACAGCGATGAGGTGATGGACCACTTCACAAACCCGAGGAACGTGGGAGAGATAGAGAATGCCAGCGGAGTGGGGACCGTAGGCAACGCCAAGTGCGGGGACATAATGAGGATATTCCTCGACATAGACGAAGACCACGTCATCCGCGACGTGAAGTTCAAGACCTTCGGGTGCGGGGCAGCGGTCGCCAGCAGCAGCATGGCGACAGAGATGGTGAAGGGCAAGACCATAGAGGAGGCGCTCCAGATAACCAACAAGGCCGTGACCAAGGCATTGGGCGGGCTGCCGCAGGTCAAACTGCACTGTTCGCTTCTTGCCGAGCAGGCGATCCACGCGGCCCTGTGGGATTACGCGGAGAAGAACGGTGTCGTGATAGAAGGGCTCAAAAAGCCAAAGTCAGACATAGGCGACCACGAAGACCACTGAAAAGAGCCAGATTTCAAAATTTCGCATAAAGATATTGAATGTTTCAAATCGAAGAAGGACAAAAAATGAGTAAAATCTACAATAACGTGGGAGAACTGGTGGGAAGGACCCCGCTGGTAAGATTCAGCAGGATGGAGAAGTTGCACGGTACCAAAGGCAGGCTCATAGTGAAAATGGAGATGTTCAATCCATCCGGATCCGTGAAGGACAGGATATCTCTTGCCATGGTCGAGGAGGCAGAGAGAAGAGGTGTCCTGAAGGAAGGGTCCGTCATCATAGAGCCGACCTCCGGCAACACGGGAATAGGCCTTGCGATGGTCGGGGCCGCCAGGGGATACAGGGTCATTCTGACCATGCCCGAGACGATGTCGGTCGAAAGGCGGAACATCCTCAGGGCATACGGTGCCGAACTTGTGCTCACGGAGGGCAGCAAAGGCATGAAAGGCGCTATATCCAGGGCGGACGAGCTCGTCAAGGAGATAGATGGAAGCGTGATCCCGGGGCAGTTCGTCAACATCGTCAACCCGGAGATACACCGCAGGACCACCGGTCCCGAGATATGGGAGGACACGGACGGCAACATCGACGTGCTGGTGGCAGGTGTAGGAACCGGCGGCACGATAACGGGGGCAGGGGAATATCTGCGCTCCAAGAATCCGCACCTGAAGATCGTAGCGGTAGAGCCAGCAAGTTCTCCGGTCCTTTCAGAGGGCCGTGCCGGCCCTCACAAGATACAGGGCATAGGCGCGGGGTTCGTCCCGGACGTTCTGAACACCGGGATTTACGACGAGATCGTGGCCGTGACCGACGAGGACGCATTCGCGACAGGAAGGGAGATCGCCAAGACCGAAGGGGCCCTTGTGGGGATCTCAACCGGCGCGGCGGTATGGGCGGCAATCAAGGTGGCCTCCAGGAGCGAGTCCGAAGGAAAGAACGTGGTAGTGATCTCTGCAGACAGCGGGGACAGATACCTGTCGACGCCGATGTTCGGATAATCAGTGCGATCAGAAATAAAAAATATGAAACGAGGAGGGATGAAATGATAAAAAATAACAATGTGCCAGAAGGACCTGGTAATAAAAGTGGATACAAATTTGAAACACTGCAGCTCCATGTGGGCCAGGAACAGCCGGATCCGACGACGGATTCACGTGCAGTCCCGATATATCTCACGACATCGTACGTTTTCAGGGACACCGCCCACGCGGAAGCAAGGTTCAACCTCTCAGATCCTGGCAACATATATGGGAGGCTCACGAATCCTACGCAATCCGTGTTTGAGAGCAGGATCGCGGCCCTCGAGGGAGGGTCGGCCGCTTTGGCATTGGCCACAGGTGCGGCGGCCATAACATACACAGTACTGGCTCTCGCAGGGAACGGCGACAACATCGTATCGTCAAAGCAGATATACGGAGGGACCTACAACCTTCTGGAACATACGCTAGGGAGATACGGCATCAAAACGACGTTCGTCGATTACAACGATGTGGAGGGCTTCGAACGGGCGATAGACGAGAACACCAAGGCGATCCTGACCGAGACGATAGGAAATCCTAACGCGTCAATCCCGGACATCGAGAGGCTCTCCGAGGTCGCCCATAGGCACAAGATACCGCTGGTGGTGGACAATACGTTCGCAACCCCCTACCTCTTCAGGCCCCTGGAGCACGGAGCAGACATCGTCGTCGAAAGCGCCACCAAGTTCATCGGCGGCCACGGCACGGTCCTCGGCGGGGTCATAATCGAGGCCGGAAGGTTCGACTGGAAGGAAAGCGGGAAATTCCAGTCCATCTCAGGGCCGGACCCCAGTTATCACGGCATCAGCTTCTCTGATGCGCTGGGCCCTGCGGCTTTCGTGACGAAGATCAGGGCGACCCTGCTTCGTGACACGGGCGCCACAATATCTCCGTTCACCGCTTTCGCTCTTTTACAGGGCCTCGAGACCCTGTCGCTGAGGGTCGAGCGCCATGTGGAGAACACGAAGAAGGTCGTAGAATTCCTCGACGGACATGCCAAGGTGGAGAAGGTGAACCATCCCTCTCTGGCGGACCACCCGGACAGGGCGCTTTACGACAGATATTTCCCTGAAGGCGGGGCATCCATATTCACCTTCGACATCAAGGGAGGGAAGGAGGAGGCCAGGAGGTTCGTTGACGGCCTTTCTCTGTTCTCCCTGCTGGCAAACGTCGCCGACGTGAAATCCCTGGTGATACATCCTGCCAGCACCACGCACTCGCAGCTCAGCGAAGACGAGCTCGAGGAACAGGAGATCCATCCAAACACGGTCCGTCTTTCGATCGGTACGGAACACATCGATGACATCATTGCGGACCTGTCCCAGGCACTGGACCTTGTATGACCTCCTGCTCCGGCATGCCTCCGCCGGGAAACCCCTTTAAACTTTTTCAAATAATCTCCATAGGGATAATAAGGATGTCAGAAATATCATGAGCATGCAGATTTCTACGAAAGGGCGTTACGCCATGAGGCTGATGCTGGATATAGCCAGATACGGCAGGGGCGAGACGGTCAAGATAAAAGACATAGCCGACAGGCAGGATATCTCCCCGAAGTACCTGGAGCAGATAATCTCGGAACTCAATCGTGCGGGGCTCGTCAGGAGCACCAGGGGGCCCCAGGGAGGATATGCCCTTGCAAGGCCACCCGAAGAATACACGGTAGGTTCGATACTCAGGGTCATGGAAGGGGACCTTTCCGTGGTTCAATGCGTCAAGGACGGCGAAAGTTTCTGCGACAGATTCGACACATGCACCACCGTCAGGCTCTGGACCAAGATAAGCGATGCGATATCGTCGGTCGTCGATAACATAACGTTGGCGGACCTAATGAGGTGGGAGGGAGAGGGGAAGATCGTCTCCATTGACGGTACCGAAAACAAAGAGCCAGCATCATCGTCGGATGCACATTGTGCACCTCAATGAAAATCAAGGGAAAAATGGCGCCGAGAGGGAGATTCGAACTCCCGAGGCGAAATCGCCACGAGCTTTCCAGGCTCGCGCCTTACCGGGCTGGGCCATCTCGGCTATCGACACAACATTTTGTCCTCGCATTAATATCTTTCTAAGGAATCAGATGTCATTCCAGTCGACATCCCTGCGCGAATCCCGTAAGTGGCGCCTTATGTTCCTGAACTGGGAAAGAGCCATTTCGCTGAACACGGCTTCGCATGAGCACTCATTTTCGCCTGCGGAAGACATCGTCTCCCCGAAAGGGTCCAAGATTCTGGAGCCGCCGTACATCGTGGCACCCGCCATCTCTCCGCAGTTGTTCGCGAAAACAGTGTATGAAACATTCTCCAGCGCTCTCGCCGGAAGCACTCTCTCGAGAAAGGGTTTGGACTGCCTGGCCGAGGCGGATATGCATATGTTCACTCCCGATCCTGCAAGCGAACACGACCTGAGCACCTCCGGGAAGAATATGTCGTAACAGATGCAGAGCCCGAACTTCACTCCCCAATATTCTGCCACTGCCGGTCTGTCGCCTGCCGTAAAACCTTCCTCCGAATATACCCCGAAATGTGCCAGGTGTATCTTTTTATAAACAAATTTTTTCTCGGGGGTAATGAAATAAAGAGAATTATACACATTTTTGCCATCATAGCTAGGGCCTCCGAAAACTGCGGCTTTTCCAAATTCCTGGCACATTTTCTCTATTCTTTCGACAGCACGTTCCGTCTCCTTCTCGAGATCGGAACAATCCGTGCCGTAACCCGTCAGGAACATTTCCGGAAATACTATGACGTCCGGGCCCTCCGAATGCAATTCCTCGGATATTCGCACGGAATTCTTCTCCGGATTACCAGGGAAGGCGCGGCATTGGCACACTTTGAGGTCGAGGTCCACGGCAAATGAACGCCTGTTTTACCATAAAAAACCGATATCCGATACGTTTAAAAGTGATTTAAGTATTCATGAGATATGCAGGATAACCGGGGAACAGCAATACCCAAGTCCGTAAAGATAGGTTTTGACAACCAGAAATATCTGGAACTTCAGTCCGCGCAGATCAAGGAGCGGCTCTCCAAGTTCGGCGGGAAATTGTATTTGGAGTTCGGCGGAAAGCTGTTCGACGACTTCCATGCTTCTCGCGTCCTTCCGGGCTTTCTTCCCGACAGCAAGGTCAACATGCTTGCCGGAATCAGGGACGTTGCCGAGATAGTCATCGCAATAAGCGCCTACGACATAGAGAAGAACAAGCTGAGGAGCGACATAGGCATAACATACGACCTGGAGGTCCTGCGGCTCATCGACTCGTTCCGGGACCGCGGCCTTTATGTGGGTTGCGTGGTCGTTACGCACTACAGCGGCCAGAAGTCTGCGGATGCCTTCTGCGAAAGGCTCAGGTCCCTGAACATACGGGTCTACAGGCACTACCTGATCGAAGGCTACCCCTCGGATATCGGCCTCGTCGTAAGCGAGGACGGCTATGGGAAGAACGACTATGTGGAGACAACCAGGTCCCTGGTGGTCGTCACTGCGCCCGGACCCGGTAGTGGCAAGATGGCTGTCTGCCTCTCGCAGATCTACCACGACAGCAGAAGGGGGATCAGGTCAGGCTATGCAAAGTTCGAGACATTCCCCATATGGAACCTCCCCCTGAAGCACCCCGTGAACCTGGCATATGAGGCGGCCACGGCGGACCTGGACGATGTTAACATGATAGATCCTTTCCATCTCGATGCCTACGGTAAGACGGCGGTGAACTACAACCGCGACATAGAGATATTCCCCGTCCTGAAGTCCATTTTCGAAGGCATATACGGCGGATCGCCGTACAGGTCGCCTACGGATATGGGGGTCAACATGGCCGGCTACTGCATCACCGACGATGGGAACGTCACGCAGTCCGCAAAAGACGAGATAGTCCGCCGCTACTACTGGACGCTGTGCGACCGCAAGCGCGGCGCGGCATCCGACAACAGCGTCAGGAAGATCGAGCTTCTGATGAAGCAGGCCGGAGTCGGATCGGAGGACCGCAGGGTGGCCTCCGCAGTCCACTCCCATCCCAGGGTGCAGGAGATGCCGGTGGCCGCCATCACGTTGCCCGACGGCACGATCATCACCGGAAAGACCTCCACGCTCCTCGCCGCCACGTCGGCGATGATGCTCAATGCCCTAAAGAACCTGGCGGGGATCAACGATTCGATGCATCTGATATCGCCGTCCGTGATAGAGCCTGTACAAGGCCTAAAGACCAAGTACCTGGGGGACAGGGGCGCCAGCCTTCACGCGTCTGAGATGCTAATCGCACTTTCGGTGTGCGCGACGACTAACCCGGTCGCCACGGCGGTGCTGGAGCGTCTTCCTGACCTCAGGGGGTGCGAGGCACATTCTTCCGTCATCCTTCCGGACGACGACGAAGATCTGATGAGGAAGCTGGGCATACATGTGACCTGCGACCCCAAATACGGGAGCGATAGGCTTTTCCAGGGCAGATGATGGAACAGTTCTTTATCTCCGCTCGTATATTCGCAACCCATGGTGGGAAGGATCCCCAAGGTAACAAGCGATGACGTGCAGAATCTGAGAAGCTTCATCAGGGACAGTGTCGATAAGACCGGATGTTCGGGCATCGTCATAGGTCTCAGCGGAGGTATAGATTCGGCAGTAGTGACCAAGCTGGCCGCAGAGACCATCGACCCGGCAAGGATCTTGAACGTTTTCATGCCCTACCGCGTCACCCCTGCGGCGGACTACAAGATCACCAAGGAACTGAGCCAGGCTTGGGGCACCGAATTCAAGATCGTGGACGTACAGCCCGCGGTGGACGCGTTGACGTCCGTCCTCCTTTCGGATGTCCAAGCGCCGCTCGAGCGGGGTAACATATCCGCAAGATGCCGGATGATAGTGCTTTACAACCTTGCCAAGAAGCGTAACTATCTTGTCGCAGGGACATCCAACCAGAGCGAGCTGATGACGGGCTATTTCACAAAGTTCGGAGACGGGGCATGCGATATGACCCCGCTTGCCAGCACATACAAGACCGAGGTGAAGCAAATCGCGGCGATGATAGGTATACCTCAGGAGATAATCGACAGGCCCCCGTCGGCCGGATTCTGGGAGGGACAGACCGACGAATCAGAGATGGGCATCTCCTACGACTATCTCGACGCCATACTTTACGATATGGACTTGGATTTCGACGACGACGAGATCGCCGAGGACCTGGACATATCCCCGGAGAAGGTGAGGGAGATCCGCAGCCTCGTGGCATCCATGGAGCACA
>ENA-UOOK01004492-UOOK01004492.1-fermentation-metagenome-genome-assembly--contig:-NODE-4492-length-14896-cov-6.016104_pt1 | contig 14896 bp, 11 predicted proteins | sample MGYA00245777_ERZ724023 | MGnify/ENA primary metagenome ERZ724023 (study PRJEB28704, sample SAMN03018312) | fermentation metagenome | biome: anthropogenic terrestrial biome; feature: soil; material...
TCCAGGGGCCAAAGCTCCACTTCGGTATCATTGTTGGTTTCCCGGATACTTCCGAGAATGCCGCGAGAATTTCCTTGGGTTCTCCGTGGAAAAAATAAATTACAGGCAATTGCCCCTTACTGTCTTTCTTTATCTTAATTTCAATCGTATCGCCAAATTTATATTCCGTTACGGTAAAGGTATCAATAAATACTCCCAGCTTATTGTCCGTAAAGAAGAACGGGATCGGACAATAGCTGATGCTCCCCTGGTTACAAAACTGTTCTGTAACCTCTGCTTTCACCGTAAAATTCTTCTGGTTTACCCGGTCAAATCTTTCTCCTAATCCGTATACAGCCTTGTAGCTATGGGACAAAACAACGGTACAAGAGTTCTCGTCCTCCGCTATCGTGACATTTTTAATCGATAGATTATCCTTCTGATTATATATTTTTGAAACTACGATATCCAGTTTTTCCTTTAAATTAAATTCATATATTCTCGCCATAAAAATAACCCATGCCTTTCTTTATTACCTGCAAATTTTGGACCGCAGGCTTAAACCTGCGCGTGAAAAATCATGAAACAAGGAACCGAAAAAATTTCTAATAACTTAGATTATTTATTTTTCCGGTTCCCGTTGTTTGGTTAATTATTTGGTATATCTTTCATAGGCAGCGTTGGAACCTCCAATGGCTCCATCTTGCTTTAAGTAAGATCCGGCAACCATGTAAGTGGTTTTTTCACCTCCACCTGATACACTTAAATTATGACGCTGCATTGGAGCTGACTCGGATATCTCACTCAACCAATCAGTATCGTATCCTTCAGAGGAATTAACAGTAAGGCCTGCCTCTTTCATAAACTGCTTATACTCGGCAGCATTCATCAATTCCATATTGGTCGCCAGATTTTGGATGCCGTAAGCAAAATCATAATTGACCTTTGCTTCACCCTTCTGACCGGATTTGGTAGTGATAAGAACAACACCGTTGGCTCCTTCAGTACCATAAATTGCTGCTGAAGCGGCATCTTTCAAAATCTCCATCGAACTGATATCGTTGGGATTCAAATCATTGATAGATGAAGTTTTCATCCCGTCAACAATGTAGAGAGGATCGCTTTTCCCATTTGAACCGGTACCGCGAACTCTTACTTTAACACCCGCACCCGGTGATCCTGAAACGGGAAGAACAGAGATACCTGCTGTTTTTCCCTGGATAGCGTGTTCAACCCTACCAATGGAGCCACGCTGCAAATCCTCAGCATCCACAGAAGAGATAGCTGCTGTAACAACGCTTTTGCGCTGAACACCGTAGCCTATCACGATAACCTCATCAATATCTCGTATTGTCTCAATCATCGTAACATTGATCAGGTTTTGACTACCAACAGCAAGCTCCTGGTTTTCAAAACCCACAAAACTGAATTCAATTAAATCATCCGAGGAAGCCTCGATAGAATAATTACCTTCGATGTCGGTAATTGAACCTCGTAAGGTTCCTTTAACTACCACGTTAACACCGGGAAGAGCTTCATTGCCAGAGTCAGTTACCTTACCGGTAATTACACGGCCTGATGCCTGACCATAAGCTGCAACAGAGCTTGCACAACAAATTACCACTGCAATCAACACTTTTGTAACTGCCTGATAATTTAGCTTCTTGACCCTTTTTAACAGGTCGAGCCTAAAGTTAAATCGACTTTTTTCCATACCTTTGGAACTCCTTAGTTTTAGTTAGTACTAATTGAAATTAAGAAAACTGCACTCAATCGGCTCAGCGTCCAAACTTGCCGATTGGGTGTTTTTGTTTATAGAGTCATCTCATGCGGGCGTTTATGGCACCCACAAGATAGACCATTGGCGCATTCCAGTTAATCGCTATTTCGTTTGTTGAATAGCTGCACTCCAAATCAACATAAGATTTGGCGGGAAAAGGGCTTCGCTCAATATCAGCACCACAATCATCCAACACAGCCAGATTGGGACCCCCAACAAGAAATCCGGGCACTGGTTCAAGGATCCCATCAGCAGCAGAAGGCCTGTGATGGATGTTCATAACCTGATTTACACCGAAGCCGGTAACAAAGCAATATCCGGTGGCATTTCTGCCTAAAATAAAATCCAAATCCGAGACCGCGGAATTAAGGTATTTAGTGTCGCCTGTCATCTTGTAGGCAAACAACTTAATAACTCCCTCATTCGCTACAGAAGAGTTGCTTCCCCATTCAAATTTCTGAATACTAAGCCCATAAGCCGAGGTCTGCGAAGCAAGAGTAAGCTTATCTGCAAGAGCCATAAACTCATCTTCCAGAGGCAAGGACTGAGCAATCACGGCAATACTGTCGTAATTATCCAGAAGTGAGTAAAACCCTAAAGTGCGCACATCGCCCCAGGTAGGCACTGTGGGTGCATCATATTTCATCTTAATTACTTCCCTATATTTATCATCCCCTGTGGCAAGATAAAGTTCGGAAGCTGCCCAAAACCACTCGTCATCTAGCATATCGTCACCATAAGCTCCGGTGGCAATATCAGCAGGCTGCTGATAGTAAATTTCAGGATTTGCCAGAGTCCAATTCCACGCCTTTTCAGAGCGGATTAAGCAAGTATCAGCCAATCCCGGTAATAAATCTTCATATTTGCGCAAAACACGGGAAGCAGCTGCCGTTAAGGCTGCATAATCCAGAGTGGCCGCTGTGCTTTTGGCCACAACAAATCTCTGATTGACAGCCTCATGAGGCATAACAAACTCCTCAAACTTCTTAGTCGTAAGCTTATGATAAACTCCTCCATCATAGTCGTCCTGCATGCTAATAAACCATCTCAGATTAAACAGAATCTCTGACAAAAGCTCAGGCACCCCATTACCCGATTCGGGTATATTAAGCTCTAAGGCAGCGTAATACTCCGGGTAATCACTCAAAGCCCTTAACAATGTATAGTTTGTTATCGCACTGTTTACCACATATTTATTGTAATCACCCGCATCATACCATCCCAAAGGAGAAGATATTATAGTGCCTTCAGGGCGATTTGCATCGGCTGCAGAGCTATGAACTAAAACAAGGGTATCAGGGTGACCTGCCTCACGAGCCCATTTACCTGCATACTTTTCCTCTAAAGGAATCGAACTGCGATTATAGTAAAAGGCTTTGATCACTGATTTTCCGAGTTCTTCAAAAGGATTATCTGCTATAAGAATCTTATACTTTTCATCCGATCCGGATGGTTCAACGATATAAGTTCCTGCACTATCAAGCTCGCTAAAGTCAACTTTTCTGACAGCGTCGCCTGAAGCATCCCAAAACAATGGCAAAGCAGCTGCGGCTCTAAGCACTTCCTTTCCCGCTTCATCCTTAATCACAAGCTCATCAACATCTTCAGAAACCAAGGCCAGCTTGGGCCCTTTAGTAAAATAACCCTCTTGATTATACCTGAATTTTTCATAAGCAGGAGCGTCATCCTTAGACTGCACAGCACATGCACTCATAAAGCTAATAAGCAGCACGGTCGGTAATAATCTTATAAGATATTTTTTCATTTCACCAATGTTAAATATTCATCAATTCATCAAGCCATGATTACTTCAACTTCATACTCGCCAGAATCATAGATAGGCACCAAGTTTCCTTCTATCTTAACACCATTCACTAAAACATGACTTACGCCTTTGCTCACTCCCTTGGGATTACTGACTTTTATATTGTAAGTCGCACCTCTAAACTTCCTTGTAACCTCATAGCCTTTCCATTCCTTAGGGATACAAGGCTCAATGAGAAGTCCGTCGTATTGAGGCTGTACACCCAGAATGTAGCGGCTAATCGCGTAGAAATTCCATGCTGCTGTACCTGTAAGCCATGAGTTTTTGGCCTCTCCGGGTCGGAAAGCATCCTTTCCGGCTATCATCTGTGAATAGACATAAGGCTCTGTCTTATGCAAATCACTAATATCTTCAAGATAGGAAGGACATATTTTCCTAAAATAATCCCATGCTGCATCACCGCGACCGATAACTGTTTCCCCAATCATTATCCAGGGATTGTTATGACAGAAAATACCGGCATTCTCCTTATATCCCGGGGGATAGGTAGATATTTCCCCGTATTCTATAACATATCGGGTAAAAGCCGGATTGTTCAATACGATCCCATACTCGCAATCCAAACGTTCCTTTACCGAATCGAGAGCCTTCTTTACCATACCTTCTTCTTTGCCAATACCGGCCATGGCGCACCATCCCTGCGATTCTATAAAGATTTTACCCTCTTCATTTTCCTTACTGCCCACTTTATTCCCAAAAAAGTCGTAGGCGCGAAGATACCACTCACCATCCCATCCATGTTTCTTTATGGCATCAACCATTTTTTCTACATGAACCATGGCTTTGTCGGCATCTTCGCCTCTGCCTAACCTCCGGCAAAGCTGAGCATACTCTTTGCCGTAAACAACAAACAACCCCGCAATCATAACAGACTCGGCCGTACTGCCGCTTTTGTTTTCAGTTGTCTGAAATGATTCATTAGGGTCGGTGGAAAAACAATTCAGGTTAAGGCAGTCGTTCCAATCGGCACGACCAATAAGGGGAAGTCCGTGAGGACCCAAATTATTAACAACATGGTAAAAAGAGGCTTTTAGATGATCAAAGTGGGGCTTAGCCTTACTCTCATCATTATCAAAAGGCACCATCTCGTCAAGGAGGGAATAGTCGCCTGTCTCTTTTATATATTCAACTGTTGATAGAATAAGCCAAAGCGGGTCGTCATTAAAATTACCGCCAATAGCATCATTTCCGCGCTTAGTCAAAGGTTGATACTGGTGATAAGCACCACCATCCTCAAACTGCGTAGAAGCAATATCTATTATTCTTTCGCGGGCACGCTCAGGTATCTGGTGTACAAAGCCAATCAAATCCTGGTTTGAATCGCGAAAACCCATTCCGCGACCAATTCCCACTTCGAAAAGGGAGGCTGAGCGCGACATATTAAAGGTTACCATACACTGATACTGATTCCAGATATTAACCATCCTGTCAAGCCGTTCATCTCCGCTCTTTATGGTATAGACGCTCAGCAAGTTATCCCAGTATGCTTTAAGCTCATCCAATGCTTTATTGACCTTGGCAGCAGTGTTGAACCTATCGATAGTTGCAAGAGCTTTCGTCTTATTAATTACGCTCTTCGACTCCCACTTTTCTTCGTCCTTATTCTCTACATAGCCCAAAATAAAGATAAGCTCCCTGGTTTCGCCGGCAGCAAGCTCTATCTCAAAATAATGAGATGCAACCGGAGACCAGCCATGGGCATGTGAGTTGCGGGCTTTTCCATCAATAACAGCCTGAGGCCCTGAATACTCATTATACAAACCCACGAAGGACTCGCGATCTGTATCATAGCCTTGAATAGGAGTGTTTGAGTGATAAAAGGCATAATGATTACGGCGGTCTTTGTATTCAGTCTTATGGTAGATAGTATTATCCTTGATCTCGACTTCGCCGGTACTTAAATTACGCTGCAAATTGTTCTGGTCATCTTCCGCATTCCAAAGACACCACTCCATAAATGAGAAGAGTTTAAAACTCTTCTTCTTCCCGGAGGTATTGGTAAGCTTTACTTTCTGAACCTCACACCACGATTTTAATGGCACAAAAAACAGAACCTCTGCTTCTAATCCGTTCTTTGACCCTTTTATGGTGGTGTAACTAAGACCATGGCGACACTCATAGCTGTCCAACTCAGTTTTGACAGGCTTCCAACCCGGTGACCATATATCAACGCCATCGTTGATATAGAAATAACGCCCACCATTGTCCATAGGAACATTGTTGTACCTGTATCGGGTTAAACGGCGAAACTTCGCGTCTTTGTAAAACGCGTATCCTCCTGCACTATTCGAAATCAATGAAAAGAAGTCCTCATTGCCCAGGTAGTTTATCCAGGGCCATGGCGTCTGTGGATTAGTAATCACATATTCTCTTTCATCATCATCAAAATGTCCGAATCTCATCTCTCTTTTCTATTTAAATATTAGGTGTGTGTGAAATCATTTTAAACATTGCTGACTGCAGACCTGCGACGTGCAAGCTCTGTGGTTATCTCATCCATTTTATTCTGATTTAGTGGATAAACACTCATCAGAACGGCACCAACAACAGCCACAATCGAAGGAATCCAACTCATCAGCATAATAATGCCCGGGACAGCCCCCTCAATGGCTGCAGAATTCTGCCCATCATAGCTAAAGGCAGCCAGTACAAAGCCAATAATAGCACCGGCAACGCCCCCACCAACCTTGGTTGAAAAAGAGCCGGCAGAATAAATCAGACCCGTAGCCCTGCGACCATTCATAAATTCTGAATAATCGGCAGCATCGCCCAGCATAGCAAAAAACAAGGTGGGGAAAATAGCAGCGCCAAACTCAGATATAACGCCAATTACGAAAATTGCTGATATATCTGTAGGACCGCAAAACGCTAAAAAGGCATTTACAAAACCTGAGAATAAAAAGGCATAAAGGAAAAGCATCTTTTTACCCAGACGGTTTGCCAGCCAGGTTGTGGCCATAGCTCCTGCTATGGAAGCTACCATTAGAGCAACCATGTAGCTGCCCGCTAACAATTGGTTGTGCAGATAATGGCTGAAATATATTACTACAATCCCCTGTTTTATTGAGTTATAAACCTGGAAAATAAGCCCTGTAAGCAGTAAGATCCACCATGGTTTATTCTTTACTAAATCACGCAAATCATCTAATAACTTAGTCTTTTGCGAAGGTGGCGGCTGTACTCTTTCACGGGTGGTATAGAAAGTAACTAACAAGGAAAGAGCAAGAACAACAGACAGTATATAGATTGAAGAACTGTAGCCCCTCTTTTGATCTATTATCTGAATATCACCCACTTGCAAACCTTCTTCTCCTGAAACAATGAAGCTATAGCTAAGACCCTCTTCCATAGAAAAGCTCTTTCCAACAGTGGCTGAATTATCGGCCGTAGCCAATAATGAATCCGACCATACAAAAAGGGCAACTCCATCTTTTGTTTTAACATTGACATTGGCTATATCTTCACTGGCATTTATTACCAACTCGTAGCTGTCACTATCTATTTGTTGCAAATTAACTTCAGAATCAACCGCTCCAAAATGAAGAACCAGAAACAACAAGGCTCCTTGCACCAGCATTCCGCCGGCAAAGGCTCCTACCATACGATATGAGCCTAAACTTGTTCGCTCCTTATCGTCGCCGGTCATCACAGCCATCAGGGCTCCATAAGGAATATTGTTGGCCGTATAAACCAGGGTGAAGATAATATAGGTAGAATAGGCATAAACCAATTTACCTGTATCACTTAAATCAGGAGCGGTAAAAAGCAGCGACAAAATAGCAGCAAGGGGAATGGCAGTCCACAAAATCCATGGCCTGAACTTGCCGTATTTGGACTTGGTACGATCACCAACTACTCCCATAAGTACATCACTAACACCATCACCAAAACGTGCTACAAGCATAAGTAAACCAACTGATGCCGGTTGAAGACCAAAGACATCTGTATAAAACACAAACAGAAAGGTCGAAACACCTCTCCAGGCAATATTTGCGGCTCCATCGCCTAAAGCGTATCCCAGCTTTTCTTTTATACTTAACTTCCCACTGTGCACCATGGCTTTATATTCCTATATTACTATTATATCTTGTGTCTAATCTAAATTGCAAAATCCAAAAGCTCTTTACGGGTGCTTTCGTATATGTCCCTGTCGAAGGAGTATAAACGCGCAGGCTTATGGGCCACTCCAATCTGCTTTTCTTCCAGGGACACCAAATACTTCATACGCGACACCTTCTTTCTGAAATTACGTTTATCCAGAGTCACTCCCAGTATTACCTCGTAAACCCGCTGAAGCTGAGATAGGGTGAACTTTGAAGGAAGAAGCGCAAAACCGATAGGCTCACGAATCAAGCTTTGACGCAAGGCTATCAGAGCCTCATTAAGAATTTCCATGTGGTCAAAAGCCAACTCTGTAACTTCCGAAACCGGCGTCCATCTAACATTCCGCCCCTTCCATTCAAGGGTAACCTTATCGGTTGCCAGAAGGGAATAATATCCAACCGTAACAATCCTGTCGTTCGGGTCTCTTCCACTTGCCTCAAGCCATAACTTATCATTGGCACGACTAATCCGACCCGGTGCGCCAAAGGTTTTAAACTGTTCCAGATAAATATCCTTTAATCCTGTTAAGTCAAATAAAATACGAGCTGCGGCTTCTTCAAGATCCTCGTCCTCATATATATGGTTACCGGCAAGGGTCAAATCGCTAAATATCTCTTTGCCCGTTAGCTCATCAACCATTACCCTGTCAACCAACAAGACGTTTAATTGAGTGAAATCAAATCCAAATATTACACAATCCACCGAAACAAAATTATTAATCGTATGTCGAGTTTCCTGCTTTGTCACTGGCTCCATTTCAAAACTATTAGCTTAACACTTATCGTTAGTGTTGGTTTTACACTTTATAAAAGTAGTGCTAAATTATAACATTTAGCTAAAAGTGCAAATACTATTTTTCACGACTTTTAGATGTTTTTTAACGCTCCTTAGCAAAAACTTAGATTTTACGCTGCTTTGTGTAGGTTTTACACTTATAGAAATTTTCGTAATTTAGAATGATTCTAAATTACGAATAGCTTTTAGATTTTCAAGAAATAAGAAGTATGGTTCTCCCTGAGCCTGTATGACAAAACGCTCAGGGATTAGGAAATAAAGGCAATTTAAACTTCATCCTCAGCCCTTAAGGTGAATCTTAAATATTCGCTCAGGATCGTTAATTTCATTCTGGTCTTTAAAGCGGTGATAATAAGCTCCTTTTTTGGATTCTTTAGTATTCTTGATATCAAGTCTTTCAATAACATTCAAAGACAAGACCTTTTTTCTAAAGTTACCCGGGTCAAATGTCCGTTGAAAAATAGCTTCATACAGGCTGCGGAGCTGACCAAAAGTGAAGTGTTCGGGCAACAACTCGCGCCCGGCAAGCTCATTAGAAGCTCTTTTTTGCAGGGTTTCCAAACCTTTCTCTACTATTTCATTGTGGTCGAAAATGAGCTTCGGGACTTCATTTACAGATCTCCAGTGAGCCCCGTTTTTGCGCACCAACTCCCTGTCATGTTCATCTATTCTGATAAGTGCAACTAAAGCTATACTAATAACCCGCGCACCCGGATCACGGTCAACGGCCGAAAAAGCGGCCACCTGCTCCAGATAAATATTTGTAAGGCCGGTTGTCTGATATAGAACACGCATCGCGGCATCCTCAACCGATTCACCATCACCCACAAAGCCTCCCATAAGTGACCACTGACCCTTTGCCGGTTCAATATCCCGGTGATGAAGCAGCAACTTTAGGTCTGCATCTTGATAACCAAAAATTACGCAATCTACTGCCACAAGAAATTTTGGATGCTGATAGGTCATGACTAAATCCTTTCAATTTTTTAACTAATAATTTTAATACAAATAGACAATAATTCTACGCAAAAATAAGAAAAATGTATTAAGAATCAGGAATCTCTCATTTTTCATATTTTTAGCGCCGTTTGCTCAACGCTCATTAACAAGGTCTGACTTTACTTTTTTGCTTAGCGTAAGGTAAACCTGCTGATATGAATGATTAATCAACTCAATAATGAATTTATCACTCAACAATCCATCCATATCCAGGGTGTTCCAATGCTTCTTATTCATATGAAAACCGGGACGAATTGAGCTGTGTTCTTCTCGTAAAGTTATGGCATACTCGGGTTCACATTTCAAATTGATTGAAAGCGGCCCTTCCAGATTTGTAAGTAAAAATATTTTGCCTCCTACTTTAAATACCAAAGTATCATCACCAAAAGGCATGTCTTCGGTGGCATTAGGTAGCGAAAGACAATAGTTACGCAGAGATTCAATATCCATAGTTATCAGTCATCAGTTAAGTGTTAAGCCCAAACCTTTTACCTTTTTATTTTAAAAAATTCTTCCACTCTATATTTTCCTCCTTCTATCATCCTCAATCCAGCAAAGCGCTAACAAGCTAAGTCGCTAAATTGCTATCCTCCATCTTCGACCCTCTATCTTCAACCATCCACATTCCTGCTACTCCACCTGGGCCGTAAAAGCATGTTCAATATGTTCAATTTGCCATTCGTCACCTTCCCGGCAAGGCAGACAGGTAATAATATCAAATCTAATTCTGTTATCAATTTTCTTATACCTGACGTAGTGGTCGGCTGCCAACACCAGAAACCTTACTTTCATAGGCATTATGCTCTCGCGAGGGTGCATAAAATCGGCACTGGTTCTGGTTCTAACCTCAATTATTACAAGCACCTCACCATCATAGGCGATAATGTCAACCTCCTTTTGATGGAAGTGCCAATTGCGTTCAACTATCTTATAACCCTTGTTTATCAGATAATCGACAGCTTTTTGTTCACCTAATTTACCAAGCTCATTATGTTGCGCCATAGCATATTATTTTAAGGTGGATGATACAATGCTATCATCCGATATAATTAAGTTCAACTCCCCGGACCGATACATTTAGATCAACATTAGCGCCTAATAATAAGGGCAGGTTTACTTTATCATGTCCGGCAGGAAAGCCAAATACAAGGGGATAATCATATTTCTTAACAATATCAGCAATCAGTTGATAGGCTTCTGCCCCAAAAGGGTCGCGACCGTCTTGCATTTCACTCATATCTCCCACAATCAAAGCTGCCAAACCTTCAAGCTTGCCGGATATATATAAACCGTACATCATTCTGTCGAGATGATAAAGCTGTTCTCCCACTTCTTCCAGAAATAGAACCTTTCCGGCGGGATTGTAATCCAGACTGCTACCACGAACAATACTTAATATAGTGAGATTTCCACCCGTCAATTGGCCACTTGCCCGGCCCGGCCTGTTTAAGGGATGTGGATTGACACTATAGGAAGGCAGTTCACCTTGCAAAAACTTCCACAACAGGTCAATACCATTGGCGCTTGTTAGTCCCCTGTCAAGATTTTTAGGCATGGCTGCGTGCATAGAAGCCACCCCTATTTGGTTCTGCAAGAGAGCGTGATAGAAAGTTATATCGCTAAAGCCAACGAGCCATTTGGGCTTATCCTTCATGGGTCCAAAATCGACCAGTTCCAGCAGCCTGCCCGCCCCATAGCCTCCTCGCATACACCAAATCACTGACACCTCAGGATTATTAATCATGGCTTGTAAGTCGGCAGCCCTTTGCTCATCAGTACCGGCAAACTGGTGCCACGAATTTATCACATTTGTGCCGCTAATATGCCTCATGCCAATCTTATCAAGATACTTCCTGCTCAAATCAAGGTATTCAGGAGCGATTTTTCCCGCAGGTGATACCAAGCCAACCAAGGCTCCGGGCTTAATAAACTGGGGTACTTTCATTAGATTAAAAAAATGTTTATTTATCTTTGTCGAAATTATAAAAATAAAGGAAACTATTCCATTCCCCAAGAATTACGCAAGCTAAATATCTTATGACAAACTTTAAACGCACACTTGTTACTTCTGCATTACCTTACGCCAACGGACCTGTTCACATCGGACACCTGGCTGGTGTTTACGTGCCTGCCGACATCTATGTACGCTATCTTCGCCTGAAAGGAGAAGATGTGCTTTTTATTGGAGGTTCGGATGAACACGGGGTTCCCATTACCTTAAAAGCAAGAAACGAGGGTGTGACGCCACAAGATATCGTAGATAAATATCATACTATAATAAAGAAATCCTTCAAAGAGTTTGGTATCTCTTTCGATATATATTCAAGAACCAGCAATAAGATACATCACGAAACGGCCTCCGGATTTTTTAGGACCCTATACGACAAGGGCGAGTTTATTGAAAAAGAAACCGAGCAATATTATGATCAGGAGGCAGGCCAGTTTTTGGCCGACAGATATATTACAGGAACCTGTCCTCATTGCAACAAAGATGGAGCCTACGGCGACCAGTGTGAAAGCTGCGGAACTTCGCTAAACGCCACCGACCTAATCAATCCTAAATCTACAATATCGGGTAGCGTGCCAACTCTTAAAGCTACCAAACACTGGTATTTGCCCTTAGACAAGCACGAGCCCTTCCTGAGAAAATGGATACTTGAAGATCACAAAGAATGGAAGAGCAACGTTTACGGCCAATGCAAATCATGGATAGACCTGGGTTTGCAGCCAAGGGCGGTAAGCCGCGATTTGAACTGGGGTGTTCCTATCCCTGTTGAAGGTGCCGAAGGCAAGGTTCTCTATGTATGGTTCGATGCTCCTATAGGATATATTTCAGCCACCCGTGAGCTGACCCCTGATTGGGAAAAGTACTGGAAAGATCCGGAAACCAGGCTGCTGCATTTTATTGGTAAAGACAATATTGTATTCCATTGCATTGTTTTTCCATCGATGCTAAAGGCTGAAGGATCATACAATTTGCCGGATAATGTTCCGGCCAACGAGTTTTTGAATCTGGAAGGCGACAAAATATCGACCTCACGCAACTGGGCGGTATGGCTCCACGAGTATTTGCAAGACTTCAAAGACAAACAGGATGTCCTGCGTTATGTTCTTACCTCTAATGCTCCCGAGACTAAGGATAACGATTTTACCTGGAAAGATTTCCAGGCTCGCAACAACAATGAGCTGGTGGCCATATACGGCAACTTTGTGAACCGAACTCTGGTGCTTACGCATAAGTATTATGACGGCATAGTTCCGGCACCTGAAAGCTTCAACAGTTTTGACAACGAAACTCTGGATGCAATAAAAGGAATCGTTGACAAGTGTGAAGATGCAATTAAAAACTTCAAATTCCGCGAGGCCGTTAAAGAAGCGATGAACCTGGCACGCCTGGGCAATAAATATCTCGCCGACACCGAGCCCTGGAAGCTGATTAAAACTGATGCCGATCGAGTCAAAACCATTATCTACATTTCACTACAAATTACGGCCAACCTCTCGCTCGTGATGGAACCCTTTCTGCCCTTCACCTCCGTGAAGCTTAGGGCTATGATTAATTTAAATGAGCCTAATTGGGAACTCTGCGGTTTGAAGGAAATACTGAAGCCGGGTCATGTGATTAATAAAGCCGAACTGATGTTTCAGCTTATCGAAGACGAAGATATTGAGGCACAGCTAAACAAATTAAACAAGTCTAAGAAAGAGAATGAAGCACTGGCAAACAAGGATGTAAGTCCCGCGAAGGAGAATATTTCTTTTGAGGAATTCAGCCGTATGGATATCCGCACCGGCACTATCCTGGAAGCTGAGAAGGTCGCTAAAACCAAAAAACTCCTCAAACTTACCATAGATACAGGAATAGATCGCCGCACTGTAGTGTCGGGTATTGCAGAGTATTATACCCCCGAAGAAATAATTGGCTGCAGAGTTTCAATACTGGTAAATCTAGCCCCCCGCAATCTCAAGGGTATCGAATCGCAGGGTATGATACTAATGGCTGAGGATGCAAGCGGAAAGCTGGTCTTTGTTTCACCCGACCAAAAAATCGCTAACGGCTCTATTGTCAGTTAAAAGTTTTGGAGGCTTAAAGATTTAAGAAACTTAAAACTTAGAACCTAAAACTTAAAACTTAGAACACATCAAGGCTGAGAGTGCACCCAAACGGTTGAAAAACGGCTCTGCTTACGCAACTGATTCATCACGCTTAAGGCCTCCTGCTTGTTTTGGAAGGACTGAATTGCTATCCTATGTCTTCCGGCATTATCTGATACAACATGAGCATCCGTAAAACCTTCACTTACGAAGCGAGCTGCAGCTTCAGCAGCAGGACCGGCCTCTTTAAAACTGGCAGCTATTATATGGTGAGGTGCATCAATCACATCGGACAAGCTTTCTTTAGCAAGCAAAGTATCAGATTTTGGGACAAAATCTGCTCTTCGAGCTGATTCCTCAATCATCCCATAACCGGGCTGAGTTGCAACTGAGCTAATAAGAGCAGACGATATATTTGCCTGGTCAAGTTCAGGCATTTTTAGCTCAAAAGTAGAAAGCATAAGGAAACCTGCCAGCATGGCTGCAACACCGCGATAATACCATGGCGAGCGATTCATCATAATGCCGGGAACCTTAAGCTGGCTCTCAATCTTAGCAACATGCCTGTAATCAAGCGGCTCAAAACGAAAACTACTTAAGCCAAAAGCCGAAGGCAAGAAGGAGCTGCTCTCATTTGGCATAAAGATAATGTTGCCTATCGCATCTCCTCTAAGGCTACCAACATCGCCCAGGTCAACTACCTCCATGTTTTTGACGCGCTCTCTGACAGATTTAACAAAGTCGGCAACTATTATCGATGCCTCTGCATAAGTAAGCGAAGCTTCCTTAGCAACATGGTTTATCAACAAACCATCATGATGCCACAAGCTTCTGTTAAATCCAATTTCTTTGACGGGAGGAAGAAATAAGTGCTGCTCCAAAGACAATGTTGCCGACTTGTGATTGGCAACAAAGCCCCCAAGACCGGGCACTATAACACAGTCATGATAATGCAAAAGTTCTGCTATGTATTTCTCCATTGATCTTGTCATATTCTGCAAATATAGACAATTTTTACACGAAGAAGCTAACTATTTTTTAACAACTGTTGAATACTTGTTAATATCTCTTAGCCGCTTGCATCAATACTTACATATAATTAAAACACTGCTGTCCGGGAATAGCGATTAGATTCCTCGCAAAGCTCGGAATGACTTCGCTATTTGTCATTTCGAACGAAGTGAGAAATCTATAAGCTAAGTCGTTTTTGTCTGTCAAAGCTTTACAATAGCAAGCAGAAGCCACACTGTAGGTCAGTTTCCTATGTATAAGACACAATACTACACAGATTAAAGCTTCTTCCCTCTTTTTATACTGTT